>MDSW01198081.1_pt1 | contig 34595 bp, 43 predicted proteins | sample 811171 | NCBI WGS metagenome assembly MDSW01 (sample SAMN05326641, study PRJNA326480) | marine metagenome | isolation source: seawater | place: Atlantic Ocean: North West | collected 2012 | reverse complement strand
CTGTAATAGGAAGTGATAGCGCCTCGCCTGCAGGTATTTGATATTTAACATACTCTGCCATTATACCTGGTTCGTAAAACGGTTTAAATATGTTATTTAAAATGCTCATTTAATCTCCTATGAATCTGCGTTTGGTGCGCTTGTATCTGCTCCACCACCTGCATCGTTACCATCATTCTGCGGGTGTGTATGTGTATGTAATGTTACGCTATTAGAAGTAATGTTTCCTTCTGGTCCATCAATACTTAATGTTGGTGCATCTATTTCCATACTTGTTGCTGCATCTATATCAATTGCTGGTGCGTCTGTATCAATTGAACCTTGTGCTTCAATAACTTGTTTATGATCTTCATTTGTTCCGTCTCTGTCTTCAAATCCTTTTGCTTTTGCCGGTGCATCAGCATCGCCTATAAATTTTTTCCCTACAAGTATAAATTGATTTTTAGCTGTCATAATTAATTGGTCTTTTGCTGATGCTATTTTTTGAACACCGCCAGAGGCCATTACTAAATCTTGGCCTGTAACAAGTTTATCATTTTCTGTAATATTTGTTATACGATGTTTTTTAACATTTGTGCTTTGGAAACTTCCATAATTTTCTTTTACAGAACCATTTACAGTTGTTGTTTTTGTTCCACCAACAGTTTCGTCTTGTCTTAGTGTAACTTTTTCAAAATCTGTTCCTTTAACTATATTAGATCTATTTCCTTCTACGAAAGTGTTCTCATCTGTTTTTACTACTTTTATATGGTTACCATTAATTTTTTCGTATTTACTTCCCACTACTGATAAATGATAATCACCACTGACTTCTTGTATAAAGTTTCCGTCGACAAGCATATTACAATTACCTTGAATAGTTACATTGCAACTTCCTCTAATTAATACATTGTCATTGCCTGCAATTATGTGATAATTATTTCCAACAATATTTTCTACTTTACTTCCGTCGCTATGTATTTCATACCATGTTCCTGCTGGGTGAAATTCATGTATCCTAATATTTTTAGGTGTATTATCTCTTTCGTGTATAATACCTGCTCTTGTTTCGTTTACAACATTATATGGATATATGGAAGTTTCATCTCCTTTTGCTGCTGCACCTTCTTCAGGATATTTAGGCTCAAAGTCTCCTGAAGGATCGTTGTCTGTTGGATTTGCTCTAGGATGTGGCTCGTCCCATGTTTCATTTTCGTACGGAGTACCTGCAATATTGTTTCCTGCTGCACCAAATTCATCTTTGGAAAGATCAGGTGCTTTTGCTATTTTAATACCTGTCTCTCTATTAGAACGTCTGTTTTTTAAATTATAATGTTTCTCAGCATCTCTTCTTGCTAATCTAGAAACATCAGGTTCTCCTGTGCCAGCATATCCATCTGGACTATCTGCTTTTCTCGGCCAGTTACCATTAGGGTCTTCAAAACCTTCTCCTAAATGTTTAAAAGAATCAGGTACTTGTTGTGCTATAGTCCCCCATATAAGAGGTATTTGTGCTTCTTTTCCATCTGCGAAAAATCCCATAACAGTTGAACCACAAACTAAACTATGATTTTCCATGATGCCATTCATTGCTGCTGATTGTACAGGCAATATTGGAGTGGCAAAAGGAAGTGCTTTCGTAGGAACTTCTTCAATATTAGGACTGTGGTGCCCGAATATTCTTACTTTTACTCTTCCTGTTTCTAGTGGATCAATAATATCTTCTACGATACCTGTCCACCATACCATTGGGGGTGATTGTAAATTTGTACTCATGTCATTATATTTATTTCATCGTCATCAGGGCCAATATTTCCTAATAGGCCATTTTTAACTATTTCCATAATTTGTTTTGCTCCATCAGGTGTAAACTCATGTCTTATTGCTGTAACTAAGTAATTGCCACTTAATACAGGATCTATTGCATCTCCACCTGTTGTTTCTTCAGAAATTTTGGAAATCATTCTAGGATAATAAAGTGAAATAATTCTCCCTACTTCTATATCTGTTCGTCCTGGAACTGTAATTTTAAAAGTATAGTCCTTAAAAGAATTTAAATATTCTTGTTTACTACTTTTAGCAAAAGCGTATCCTCCAGCTCCTTTAACATACGCTCCGTCTGTTGTTCCAAAACCATGATTGGAACCTGTATTTAATATTGAATTGCCATACATCATATTAGTTTTAGCTGCTGAGTGTCTAGGTACTCCTGCTGGTGTTCCTAAAGCTCCTTCTGTTTTAGGCAAATTTAAAAAATCTTGTCTTATGTCTGCTACTATTGTTTCTTTTTCTCCAGAGAATAAATCATACATTATTGTATTACTTGCATATTGACCGCTACGTTGTCCATCTATTACATCAATAGTTCTAGGTATTTCAACACTTTCACATTGTGTGAACTCATAAGGTAAACTTGCATTTGTTAATTCTTCAAATTGACCTTTGTCTATAGATGGCTGTCCTTTTTGAACATAAGTGTATAAATCAAAAGGACTTTCTAACTGTGCACTAATCATAGTGGATAAAGATGTATAAAAGAAACTTTTATTAGACTCATAAAATACAAAGTCTGCTATACCTGCACCACCAACAGAAAAATTTGTTAAGTAATTCATATTTTGTATTGGTGTCCAATTATTAGAAAGGTATGCTATTTCTCCTTCATGTGGTGTATCAGAAATTGATATTGTTGTTGGTTCCCCATCTGGTATAACTCTAGGTTTAGCAATATATTCATCAAATATTTCTTGTGCTAATGCATCAGGAGATTTGCCTCCAGATGTAGGGAAAGCTTTCATAATAGGTGTTGAAGGATCTGCGTATGCTTCTAAGGAAATAATTCCTAATGTATATGTTTGCTGTCTATCATTTACAGGGCCTCTATTTTTTATAGAATAAACTGCAAAAGATTTTTCAATAATATTTTCAGGAGTATCCTCTAACTCTGTAGTTCTAAATTTTATTGTAATTACTTCGCCACCAAATATGCCATAGTTATTAATAGCATCTTTTGCATCTACTATAACTATTTCTCCATGCAAAAATGCTGAAAATACATCTTCATATATTACAGTTGATATAGCAAAATTTCTTAAATCTAAAAATGGCTCATCCATTGCCCTATTAATAAGATAGAATTCATCTATCTCATACTGTCCAGGCTTTTGGATTCTTTCTTCATTCTCTGACATATTATATTATCTTCTAATTTCTTTTCTAAATTGTCTAACCATGCTGTTTAGAAATTTAGGGTCGAGTAAAACTATTTGTCTTTTCTGTTCATTTAATTCTTCTTCGTAATCGTAATTGGTAACTTCTTTGTATGTACCATTGGCTACTTTTGTAGCATCCCAATCTACAATAATAGATGTATCTGCTGCTAAAACATAATGGTGCGTTGATGTTCTATTATTTGCACCATATTTATCATTACAATACAAAACTAAATCTTCCTGTGATAACGGCCATTCTTTATGTACATCTACAATATTATTAGATAACAATACAACCCAATGATATAAAACATTGCCATAAATTTTATCTGCTACAATTTCAGGAGTGTCTCCGTCTGTAACATAAAACTTTTTCATTAGTGCTGCATTATTAAAAAATTTATTAATTATTACTCTACGAAATATATCCGTTACTGCTGTCTGTTTCAGTTCGTCGTTTATTGTGTACGGATATAATCTTTTTGGAAATTCTTTGAAGTACATTAGAAGCCGTCCTGTATATGTTGTCCTGTAAGAACTTCAAGTTCTGTAAAGGCAAGTTCCATTGTTATTTCTGAAGGTTTACCTTTTGTTCCCTTCATTGTGTTAAAATATCCATCTGGTCCATATGTTACTTTAACATTGGTTAAAGCACAAGCTCCTATCCTAGGTAAATTTTCATTTCTTTCTACATTACCATCTTGACCATGTAAAAATTCTATGATAAACTCTGAAGGGTATTGTAAGAATACAGTTTCAGGAGACATATCTGGGTGCATATGAAATTTAAATATTTTAATTAATTGTTCTACTTGTTGCATCTCTGCTCTATTTTTAGGAGAGAATATATATTGAAAACTAAATTTTCTAAATCCCATACTTCTAAATAATTGTTCTTTATATGGGTTATCTGCCATTCTACTTGTTGCTTGTATAGTTGATGCAAAGTCTGCACTACCTATTCCTACTGCTCTTGGAACTGTGGCAGCGCCCGCAATTGCTCCTCTAGCTGCCGCTGTACCAATTTCTCCTAACGCTTCTAAACCCATTCCTTCTTGTCCTAATATACCTGCTAGTCCTAATTCTGCTTCGTCCCATTGAGCCTGATATGCAGATATAATAGATTGTGGAACATACAGATATATACCTTGTTGAGTAAATTCTCCTGTATTGTTGGTAAACAAATCAGTAGCACCAAAATGATTTAGAGCTTTTGCACCGGCATAACCAACAGCACCACCTAAAAGACCTTTTAAACCTTTTGTTACAAATTTAGAAAAAGCACTTCCGTCTCCTCCTTTACCTAATGTGGCACCACCAATAACACCTGCCAATGCGGCTGAATTTTCTAATGTGTTTTCAAATCTTTCGTTTGAAACTCTATTACCGTCAGAAGCGTTTTCAGCATCTCCTCCTAAATAGTCATTTAGATAATTTTGTGCTGCTTGTCTGGCTTGTCCTGATAGTTCTATTCCTCTATTTTTTACTTCTGCGCCTATCTTCTTTTTAGCAACAACATAAAAAGCTACAGCATTTACCTGATTTGCTTGAAACAAATCTTGTGGATATATGCTTGTGAGTGCGCCTAGAGGATTGGAAGGTTGTTCAACTTCCGTTTCTTCACCAGAGCTATTTTCATCTCCACCTTCCTGAGATTTTGTAGTCTCATTCTTGGTTTCGTCTGTACTCTCTTTTACTTCCTCGGTCATTTATATTTCCTAATAAATAGTTGTTTTACTTTATTTATATGGTTTACGCCAAAGAAATATACAAAGGAAAGTTCATTCCTACAAATTATTCTAAGTATTTGGGAGATGTAACTAACATAATATATCGCTCAAGTTACGAATTGAAGTTTATGAAGTGGTGTGATATGAACAATTCCGTAATAGGCTGGGTATCAGAGGAAGTTGCTATACCTTATCGTAACCCTATTGACAACAAAATACACAGGTATATGGTAGACTTTTATGCTGAGATACAACAAAAAGACGGTAGTAAGAAAGGTTATCTTATAGAAGTTAAACCAAAACGCTTTACACAGCCCCCACCTAAACGTAGAAAAACTAAAAAATATCTACAAGAAGTAGCAAACTATGCTATCAACGAAGCCAAATGGATATCAGCAAAAGCATTTTGTAAGAAGCGTAACTTAGAATTTTTGATTGTAACTGAAAAAGAATTAGGCATTTAGGTTATAAATACTTACATGGCAACAAATGAATTTGCAGAAATAAGAGCAAAAGCCGGCGACGAAGAAAGAACGGACCGTTGGTACCAAAATGCTATACGGCAAATGACTCGAGGTATTGAAACACCTAACGAAGTTTTTGGTACGGACTTAGGTTCTTTTGAAACTCGTATAGAGCCCGGTAATATGTATTTGTACACATATGATGCCAAACATGCTGAAACTTTACCTTATTACGATAGGTTTCCTTTAACAATTTGTATAGAGCCTTTATCTAATATAGCAGGTTTTAGTGGTATTAATTTACATTATTTACCTCCAATGATGAGAGCACAAGTTCTTAGCGCATTAAGAGAGAATGTAGAAGAATACACAGACGACAAAACAAAAATAAGATCTGATTGGGAAGTTGTAAAACGGTTTTCATTATTCCCACAGGTACAAGGAGCTGTTAAAAAATATATCTTTAGTCAAGTAACAAGTAGACTTTATAAAATAAATCCTTTGAATTGGCGACCAGCTATATTTTTACCTGTCCAACAATTTACAGGTGCTTCAGCTCAAACAGTTTACAGAAGAACACTTATGCAAGAAGAAAGAAAGAAAAAAGGTAGTATAGGAATGGGGATGATTTAATGGGTTGGTTAGATTTTACAAATAGAAAAAGTATTAAGGCAGGCGGTCAAACGATTGAAGGTCCTGTTACCCAATTAGGTAACCAAAGATGGGATGCCACTTCCTTTATGTCAGAAATAAGACGTAGGCAATTAGCACGTTCAGAAAGATTTGAGGTACAAGTTCAATTTCCTCAAGCATTACAAGAAAGAGAAATGATAAGCGATTGTTCTATATTTTGTGAAGAAGTACAAATACCTGGCATGACCTTAGCAAACAAAGAATTCAACGTAGGTCCTTGGACACATTACAGAAACAATAATATACAATTTTTAGGAAACGAAATTAACCTAACTTTTTATTGTGATGTTGATTGGATGCTACGTTCACATTTTGAGAAATGGATGGCTCATTGTGTAGATACAACGTCTAAAGAAGTTACATACCCTGCGGAAACATGGGGTCAAGTTACAATAGCTTCTTTGGACATGAAAGACAATTATAGAAAAGGTTGGGTGTTACATGAAGTTACACCTAAAGTTCTTAACTTAATACCTTTGGCTGCAAGTCAAACAGGTATAGCAAGAGCTACTTTAATTGTTTCCGCAACATATTGGGAGTCGGCTGCTATTACAGTTGGCATAGGTAAGCCTAGTAACTTTGATATGGAGGCTGCTGAGGAAAATCCAACAAGAACTAAAGTTAGAGATTGGGTTCTTAATATGTTTAGTGGTAAAAAGAAGGATGAATCAGATCCTACAAACGAAGAAAACAGTGAACAATCTAATACAGATGGGTAATATATTATAGGAGAAAATTATGGCATTACCAAAAATTGAAACGCCGACATTTGATCTAGAGGTACCTTCAACAAAGGAGAAGGTTACATTTAGGCCATGGTTGGTTAAAGAGGAAAAACTCCTCATGCTAGCTAATGAAAGCGGTAATTTTAAGGACATGGTACAAGCGTGTAAGAACGTTGTACATAATTGTTCTTATGAAACACTTGATACAGGAAAACTTACAATGTTTGATTTACAACATTTATTCATTCGTTGTAAGGAAAAGTCTGTAGCAGGGTCACAAACTTTCGTATTAATTTGTGGAAGTTGTGAACATAAAATACCTTATGAGCTTAAACTAGAAGAGTTAAAAGTTCAAGGAGATTTAAAAGAAGGCTTAATTGAAATAGATGATGATATTATACTTCAATTGAAGTATCCTAGTGTAGACGACGTTGTAAGTGCAGACGAGAAAGATAGTTTTAATTATATTAAATCCTGTTTGAAATCTGTTACTATGGGAGAAGAAGAAATTTCCATAGCAGATGAAACAGAAGAGGAAGTTAATAGATTTATAGACTCTCTCCCTGTTCATGCTTACAATAAAATGGTATCGTATTTTGATACAATGCCAATGATGTCACATGAGGTTAATTATAAGTGTCCTGAATGCGGAGAGGATAACGTTGTTAATATCAACGGAGCGGAACATTTTTTCGCATAACTCTTTCACAGGAGAGTCTTGAAAACTATTACAAGACTAACTTTTTAATGATGCAGGAACATTCATATAGTTTAACAGAGTTAGAAAATATGATGCCCTGGGAAAGAGAAGTTTATATTACATTTTTGATTGAGCATCTAAACAAAAAGGCAGAAACGGAGCAACGTAGAGCGAGACAACGATAATGGACGATAAAGAATTACAAAACTTACGGGACGAAGTCGCAAAGAAAGAACATCTCGATGATCTAGTCAAACAGGTTAGAGAAGGTGCTGGCGAAGACGCAAAAGAAATTGCTGATAAAGTTCACGAAATTGAGGAACACGCAAGGTCAAATAAATTAATGAACCTAGCGCAAGTAGGTGATGTATTACAAAGACGTACAACAGATAAAAAATTAGACGAAACTGTTGCAGCGGTTGCCCAACAATCAGAACAAGAACAAAGACATAACCAAGGCGCAAAAGAAAGTCGTAACAGAATAGAGGAAAGCCTAGGTAAATTACATAAGAAAGTAGATGGCGGTATCGGAGGAGGAGGCTCTGGTGGCGGTGGTCCTAAACGAGACCCACAAGGAAATGACCCTGACGGCTCAAGTGGGCGTAGCACAGCTAGAGTAGAAAAACTAGGAGCCACAATTCAAGCTATGGGTGGCGCCAGTATGGGTCCACAAAAAGACGAACTAAAATACGGCGCCGGAAAAAACATAGGATTAATTGCAGAAACATTTAGTGGTGCAGGTGCAGATAAATTACAAGAAGCTTTACAAGCAGATGAAAAAGGCAAAGGTGACTTAGCTAAAAGACTAAGTAGAGTACTTGAAGGTACAAGAAGGCAACAAGATACAGGTGAAAGCAAACTTATTAGAGAAGAGCTTGCCAAATTAAAAGCATATGAAAAAGAACAAGGAATATCTACAGGATTAGATTTTGATGCGTTACAACAAAATACTCAAACTACTTTTGGTGGTAGACTAAGAGAAAACTTTGGCATTGACCAAGGTGCAGGTTTTGGTGATGCTGTAGGATCAATGTTTAAAACATTGGCTTCCGATGTTAGAAAAGGGATGACTCCTGATATATTATTAGGAACAAGAACAGGCCAGAATAAAGAATTCGAAGGATTGGAGCAAAGTGCTCTAATAGAACAAAGGCAAAAAGATGCCTCACAAGCAATATTGGACTTCATGAAAGGTGAAGACAATGTTGAACCTACTGCTAGACAAAAATTAGTAAAAGGTAGAACAGGACAAGATAACGAAACTATAGCAGAAAAACAATTAGAAGTAGTAGAAGAAATCAGAGACATACTACTTGACATGATGAGAGGTGGTGGCGATGATAGTAGTCTGCCAATGCCTCTACCAGGAAGAAATACAAAACCAGGAACTAATCGAGGACCTAGAGGACCTAGAACTAAAACTCCAAGAGCAGGATTTACAAAACCTGGGTCTAATATGGTACAGGCAAAATCAGGAAGATACTTCCCAGCCAATAGTCCACAAGGACGAATGATAACAAATATGCAGAAGGGCCCGGCAGGAACTTCTAATGTAGCTGGCGTTGTTGATGATGTTCTTCCAGCTAATGCAAGAGGAATAGATAAACTTGCTACTAGAGCAATGCCTTTTGTTAAAGGAGCTGGTGTTATTGGTGCAGTAGCAGATGTAGGACTAACAGGTTATGAAGTTTACCAAAACCAACAAGCAGTAGGCGAAGAAATTGACGCAAGGACAGGGGAAATTTATACACAAAAATCTGCAACAGCAGACAACACAGAAGCTATAGCTAGTACCACAGGAGGTTTAGCAGGAGCAGGACTTGGCGCGGCAAAAGGCGCAGCAATGGGAGCTGCATTTGGTACAGCTGTTCCGATAGTAGGAACAGCTATAGGTGGTTTAGTTGGAGGAATTGCAGGTGGTATAGCTGGTTACTTTGCTGGTTCAGCAGTAGGTGAAGCGGCCGGTGATGCAATGACAGAAAATGAAATGGAAGCTAACCTTGCCTCACTAGAAGATAAAGGAATCTATAATTGGAACTATGTTGGAAGAAGTAAACTTAGAACTGATGACCTATCTAATGCAACAGATGCAGAATTACAATCTATGTTATCTCACAATGATATGAATGAAAGAGATACAGGCAAAGTATTAGAAGAATTAGATAAAAGAATGAATGGTGAAAATCCTGAGGGTGTAGAATCAACAACAAAAGATGGCGTCACTACTACTAGAACAACAGGAAGTATTTCAGGTACTTTTAGTGAAGCAGTTCTATCAGAACAAGATCCAGAAAAATATGCTGAGTTTCAACAAATGAAAGCTGAGATGGGTGACATAAAAGCACGTGCAGCATTTATGGAAAAATATCCTGATGCACCAGGAGTAACTATTGAGAAAGCAAGTGGTACATTAAAAACAGAGGCAGTAGGTCAGGCTATGTCAGAATTTAATGATGGTGCTAGTACCCTAGTAGCATCACAAGAAGCTTTAGCAGCAGCTGTATCAACGCACGCCGATAAGGTGGCAGCGTTACAAGTATCGATGATGGATGGTAGGAAAGAAGGCCCAGCTACACCTACTTATGCTATTTCAAAAACTGATGCAGTTCATAAAGTAGGATCAATAGTAGATTTACAATCGGGACATAGATTCGCTGGCACTTAGACGTTTTCTAGTCTTTCCATTAACCTTTCAGCTCTATTAGTAACTTGGTTATACCAACGACTATCTCTTCCTTCAATTGCTGCACTTATCCAATCACCTTCTAGTATTGCTGCGTGCATTTTCTTAAATTTAGATAGTCTAGTTCGTCCCATGTTGAACATCATATTAACTAGGATTTGTTGTACCTCATCTGGTAAGTTTACAAATACTCCTTCCTCATACAATAGTTCACATTCGTTTATTGCTGTATCCAAATCTTTCTCGAAACAATCCTTAACTCTCTCTTCTGAAACAGGCGTTCCGACTTCTTGTCCTTGCTCAGGATCGGATTCGGTAACCAAGTGTCCGACTCCAAATGTCGGGTAGCCCAAGTGGTCTTTGTAAATTTCATACACTACACCCTCGTCTATTTTTAGTTGTTCAAATACTGCTTCTCTATTCATTTTTTACCTTCTAAATATTTTACCATGTAACCAAACAATTCTGCTGGTTTCATGTAGTTAATAGTTATACTTTTTCTTATAGTATCGTACGGTGTATTTATTGTATCTACACCTGCTACGGATTTATTAAAGTTTCCTCCTCTATGATATTTAGAGTCAGGGTCATTGTTCCTTTCTAAATCCCATAAAGTTTTATTATATACAAAATGTTCTAACCAAGCAGGCCATATCATTAGGTCTCCTGTCTTTGGTTTTACAATAACTTCTGTATCTATTCCTGTCATTTTTCCTGGCAACCAAGACTCTAACAAATTGCCCATAGGATTTCTAAATGCTATAGGACTGTGCTCATCTTCGTTTTCTACATAGTAAGTTGCTATTAGAAAAAATTGACTATGATTATGCCATGAATAACTATCGCCACCATCAAAACAAGTCCACCAAGCATAACTTTTCCAATTATCTTTTAGCATTTCTGTAAAGGGAAAGTCGCTAAGACTATTTAGATAAGTTATAGTATGTTCATGAATAATTTTTTGTAGTTTAGGAAAGCTACTAATATTAATCATAGGGTCATTGCCTGTAACAATAGAATGTTGGCCATGTTCGTTATATACAGAAAGTTTTCTATAATGCTTTCCCATTTCAGGATTAGCATCCAAATAAAATTTACGTCTGTCATATTCTGCAAATACTTCTGATTGCAAGTCTGGAATTAAATCCATTGCAATATTTGATTTGTGATAAATTGGTATATCGAACATAAAATTATTTATAGCGTTTTTGTAATAGTAATGGGACTAGGACTTTACCTGTAGTGTCCCATTTACCCATAACAAGATTGCCAGGATTCTCATGATGGTTTTTATGATAGTCTTCTCCGCCCATAAAAATATTTGATATCCAACCCAAATTAGTTGGAGTTCCTTTCTTACCACCATGTCCTCGCCAATTTAAATTTATCATTTGTAACCAACTCCAAGCAAATATTCCTGACATCCATATTATTAGCCAGGGGCTTATAAGACCTGCTGTAATCCATGTAGCAAGATATAATTCCCAATAGTATTTTGTTACCCATTGTGCGTCTTGTGCGCGTGCATAAGTTCTCATAAAACTAGGTTTTGTTGTGTCGTAACGTCCGAACGCTAAGTTCCAGAAACCTATTTGTTTAGGACCATGTGGGTCTCCCATTTTATCAGAATGTCTGTGGTGATTTATATGTGCTACAACATAATGTCCTGGAGGTGCCTCGCCTGTAATAACCATAAATGCTAACATAATTTTTCTACCTAACCATGTAGGTTCAAATTGATTATGTGTTAGCCATCTATGATAACCTACATTTGCTATGCGAGAAACAAATGAGCCTAAGACAAACCAGAATAAAAATTGTAATAATGTTCCACCTTGGTAAAACCAAAACGAAGTTCCTATTATTGCTACTAGAAATAATATTATAACCTTTATTGTTGTTTTGTCTTTGTACTTCACCTTGTATTTATTAGTCAAAAAGAAGGCTCCCTAAGGAGCCTCCAAAACTTTAGAAGTTTTTAACTGTCTTCTGCTAATTGTTTGAAGTAGGATAAAGTATCATCTTCATCATCTTCTTCCGTTGTTACAGGAGACGCTACAGGTGCAGCTTGGACGGTTTTCACTTTTTCCATAAACTGTTCGTCCTCGGCATCTATATTGTCAGCTTGAGAAATACTCTCAGCTGTTGGAGCTGTTTTTCCACCTAACACCATATCAAGTTTAGCTTTTAGCTCCTCGTAAGACTTAAAGTTTTTAGGATCAACTAATTCAGCAAGTGAGTGCTGTTGGTTCCATATAACTTCAATCGCTTCATCTTCTGTAGCGATAGCTGAAGGTGAATCAAATTCACTTTTATCATAATTACGATACCCTTCAACTTGTCTTATTTTAAGTTTAAAGTTAGCTCCTTCCCAGAAATCAAAAGGATTGACAGGAGACTCGTCCTCGAATTGAGGTTGCATAACATCTTTAATTTTATCAAAGATCTTTTTACCAAATTTGTAAATAAAAACTTTACCTACATTGTCTGGATTAGCAGAGTCTTCTACTACCATAATATTAGCCCAATAATTGAGTCTACGCTTTTGCTTTCTAGCAATATCCTTATTCGCCTCAACACCTGAATTCCAAAGCTCAGAGTTTAATTCTGAAACCGGGTCTTGCTTGTTGAGTGTAGTAAGCGAATTTTCAATGTACCATTTTCCGCCAGGACCTTGAAACCCATGATTCCAAATTCTGACCCATGGCATATCCTCTCCTTTAGGAGAAGGCAAAAATCTAATAACGGCATATCCGTTACCTGCTTTATCTACTGTGGGTTTCCATTCCCGCTCATCATTCTTATTAAAGTTTGATTGGGGATTTGAGATTTTCTCGACTTCCTTCATTAGATTATCGAACTTACCGCGAGAATTTCTAAGTTCACTAAGTGTATTAAACGACATATTTTCCTCCGTATTGCGTTGTATTATCGTATTTACGTTGTATAAGAAACATTTCTGTTTCTTGCAATATTATTTATAAGAGTTTCATGTTTAGTAAGTAATGAAACGGTACTCTTTTTACCAATAAAAGGTGTATATTTTCTTACTAATAAACATAAGTCAGACAAGACTAAATCATCTTTATAATCATCACAAAAATTAAAATGCTTGTTCAATATAACAACGGTTTCTAATGCAATCTTTTGACCCATTAGCATTTTTAATATAAGCGGATGGTCTCCTTGTGTAGCATCCGTTATATTATCCTTTTCCATTCTGAGGTGTATGGAATATAAATCTTGTTCAAATGTGTATTGTATTCTTTCCTTTTTTGCTTTCCAATGTGTCCACGTATCTATAGCTTCACCATCAAAGACTCCGCCCCACTTGTCTCCTCTAACAAAATTAGCAACGAGTATATCTATTATCTCTTGTCTTGAAAAATCTCTTGCTAATTTTCTAATAACAATTAAATCTTTTCTTTTTAGGAATGTATCCTTTCTACCTTTGGCTGCGTACTTATGTTTGGTTATATCATAACTGTCTGTGGTAAAGTGTAGTTTAAGCGCTAGGTAAATTTTATATACGTCAAATGGGTCCATTTAATCTTCTTTCGTGGTCTTGTAAAATAAGTTCAAAACATCTTAAGACAGTTTTATCTTGTGTATTGCGTTTTATTCTTCTTTTCATTTTTCCTATTGTATCGCCGGCATACCAATCAATATGTTTAGCAATTGGTATTTGATTCAACAATTTAGAAAATATCATTACAGCAGTTGCTTCTTTTCTAATATTAATATCTGGGTGTATGTCTGCTATTGTATCTAATACAGATTCTAGCCATCTCAAAGGGTGTACCATTAAATCTGAATCTAGAAAAATAATATGTGCCCAGAATTTTTCTTCTTCTATAATGTTCCAAAAGTTCTCACATTCTTGTAGGTACATTTTCCGATCGGGAACACCCATTTTAGGACTGCCTTCTCGTCTTATATAGATAATGGCTCTTATAAGATCTTTAATAAGTTTATGTTTCTTTTTTGCTTCTTTATCAATAACATATCTTATTTGCTCTTCTGTGTCGTGTTTCATGTCTGTAACGAGAACATATTTTCCGTCCACAAGACTCAACAGACCTTTTTTGTGAGGTTTATTTTTTGGCTTCATAGAGGTAAACTACTCTTTTTCTTTTCTTTAAGTAAGTTTAATTCTAAAGCTTCTTGTTTAATTTTATTTTTCAATGACGCAGTTAAAAATTTACTTACACTTTCAACTTCTATTTCTCTTTTTATACAATAGTCAGTTAAGATATCTAAACAACCTGTATCAGAATTAAATGCCATTTTTTCAATGAACTGAGAAAACTCTGTTGTTGTATGAAACTCTTTCGTAACTAGAAATACGTCGCTAATTTTTTCTTCTGTCATTTCTATTGTGTTATCTATTATTACTCTCATTGTGATTCCTTTTGACCCAGTCGCGAATATAACTATGAACATCATGTGTAGGTTCCATATATGGATTTTCACAAAATGTTCTAAGCGCCTCTCCTGGACGATCAAAAGTATGTACAACAGGATGGGAAAATGCTTCTGCTATAGATGATATAGTTTTAGGCATACCTGAACCAAAATGTATAACATCGTGATTTACAGTATCAGCTAACATTTGTAGCATACCTTGTACTACATCGTCTACGTGCGTGAAGTCCCTCTCCTTTTTACCTGTTCCGTAAATTGTAAGTGGTTTACCTTCAAGATAATCCATTTTAAATTTACGAACTACTGTGCTGTATTCTCCATAATTTGCTTCGCCGGGTCCATAAACATTGTAGAAATACATCTTAACAAAATCTAATGAGTATAAACGTCTATATAATAATAAGGTGTTTTCACATACTGTTTTGCTAAATGTATATGGATTTTCTATTGCCTCAGAATATTGTGTGCTACTAGATGTAGCGAAGAATAATTTACAATTAAATATCCTTGCCCAATCTGCAACAGCACAAGTTGTTGCCACATTGTTGGTTATAGTTTCAGTAGGATACTCTAGAGCTCTACGAACCCTAGGGCTATTTGCTAAATGAAATATACATACAGGTGGTTCTACAAAAGGTTGATGCGGGTTGAAACTGGCTACGTCCTTGTGATAATATTCCACGTTGTCGTGTTCTATTTTCCACGTGCCAGTTCTCTGGTCGTCAATCACTGATACAGTAAAACCGGTATCTAATAATCTTTGAGTCAAGTGCGAACCAATAAATCCGCATCCTCCAGTGACTATTATATGTGGCATATCTGTAAGCATAATGTGTATTATAGACTCTTACTATGTATAAGTCAAGAGTTTATGTCACCAAAAACATCTAACCTAATAAAGATAGATGCATAATTAAAAACGGTATTGCAAGTGGGAATACTAACAGTGCAATAAATTCTACCGCATCGCAGAAAAGACATACTTTGTCATTCTCTCTTAGTCGTTCGACTTTAAGCACCATGTTCTTCGCAACCCGCAGTGCTGCTGTGGTCATGGCCTTCTCCTATTTTAAAAAATTATTAAGCTGTTATAAAATAGATTCTACTTATAACGTTTTATTTATAAAGGTTATGTTAATTTATGGTATTAATTATTAAAGGTTATATTATTAATATTATAAATTCTGTTCGTAAGCGTCTCTTGCTTCGATAAGTCTAGGAACAAACTCATCTCTTGTAGCAGTGAATACTGCTGGGTCACTTTCTTCCATTGCCATAATAATTACAGACTGATTAATTGGAATACCTGTTCGCTCTTCAAACATAATTGCATAAGCAGAACATTGTATAAAATAATCATAACAATTACTTCTTGTTTTTCTTTTCCTAGATGTTTTAAAATCTATGACAGAAAGTTTACCATTATATTCTGCGATACAATCTGCTTGACCACCTAACCTTAAATGGTCAGAATACATTTTTTGTTCTATTGATTTAATGTTATCAATATCATCTAACAAAGGACGAAATTTATTATACATTTCTTGGTCAAGTATTGATAATTTACTTTTATCCTCGTCCTCATTCATAAGAGCATTTTCACAGAGTTTATGTATTTTAGTACCGCGAGTTGCAGCTACTCTACTTATTCTGTTTGCTTCTTCTTCACCTACTCTTTCTCGCCAAGCTTGTACCCAGGGTGCAGCTTTCTTAGATAAGATAGTTGTAACAGACGGATAATGTTTACCGTCAGGTGTAACATACCTACGTCCGTTGTCTGTGTTTACCTGTTTAAGTTCAGGTATCTCTATAAATTCGTGTGTAAATGTTTTAGCCATAATGTAAATATGTAGACATTATATATTTGTCTTTCTCCTTTGGTTCTTTTCCTATGTGAGGGTATTCCCATGTAGGTGGGAATATTAATACAGATCCTTGTACTGGTGTTGCTGCCAGTCCGTGTGAAGGAAATACTGTATCACCATCACTATCATTTAAATAAAACAAAAAGGCTAGAGCCCTACAAGAACTATCCTTATCAGCATTATCTATATGTAGTTTAAACTCTTGTGAACTATTTTTCAAGTATCTTTTTACCCTTAATTCTTCTATACCACCAATCTTAGGAAATACTCTAGCTTCAACGTCTTTTAGATATTCTTTTAGAATTTTTTGTAGACAATCTACAATTTCTTGATGTTTTTCTTCGCCGTCTAAAACATTTGCTCTGTCAGTAGTAAAGTTATATTGAGAGAAATTCATTATATCATCTTTGATATCTTGTTTATCTGAATTTTCAAATGTATCGATTAACCATTCACACAATTCAGCATTCAAAATATCCTTATAATGTTTTATCATTTAGTCTTCTCTACTACCTACACCCCAATCAATTACAACCGGGAATCTAGGAATATTATCTACTGAACGTTCAAAGTATCTACAAGTAACCCAAGTAGGTTTTTCTTCTTGTTCTAGTAGAGCCTTAAGTGTTGCTTGATTACCTCTAACACCACTCTTGAATGTTTCAGTACCGTCTGTAAGAACAAAGTGTTTAGCATATCCTGCCCAATTACCTGAGCCTTCTAATACTTCTACAACATCAAACTCTTCTGTAATGAACTCTTTTCTTTTCAGTAAGTTCTTACTTCTTTTGTTTTCGTATGGAGTATTATTTCTAACCATTTGTCCTTCATAACCACGTTCCATATATTCTGAATACAAGTCATCTAATTCAAATTGTGTATTAGCATGATATGTTTCAACAGTAACAATAGGGTCGGCAAAATTTTGATCTTGTATGAAAGCCATTCTGTCTTCAAACAATTCATCGCCTGCCATATCATATACATGGTACTGAACAATATTAAAACATTCTGTCTGTTCTTCTATTGAAGGTTTGACTTTTCTAACAAGACTTGTAATCTTGTTGAAGTCATCTTTCAGTTCGTGATTGTAAAGTTCACCATCTAAAATAACATCAGGATTTTCTTTAAAGAAAGGTTGTAGTGCTATAAAGATATGGTCACAAGTTGTAATTGCTTTACCTTGCCTTGTATAAAGGCCGTCTTTTCTTGCAATACATCTAATACCATCTAACTTAGGTTGACTAATCATATCTAACAGCATTTTTTGACCGTCATTTAATTTGGCGTAGTCATGTGCTAGTTGTGGTTTGAACTTGTCATAAGAATCAATTTGATTGATGTATTCAAAGTATTCTTTTTCTTCTTTCTTTTTCCACTCTGCCTCGGCTTCTTTTTGTGCCTGTTCTCTGGCAGTAGTAGCATTTGCTTTGCCTTCATTTTTGGCTTCTGTTTCTTTCCAACCAGAGGTTACAAGGTTACCATCTTTGATACCTGTAACAGTTCTTATTGCTGGGATTGTGTCTTGCCACTCAATGGTCCACTCCCGGATTTTTCCGGAAGTGTCTCTTTTGTAAAGTGTTGGAAGTCTAAATATCATATTAAACTCCTTCGAACATATAGTTAGGTCCATACATTCTACGGGCATCAATTTTGTAACCGTCAATTACGTTACCTCTAGCATGATTAAGAGCAGGAGCTGCCCAGCCTGCTGCTTTTAGAACGTCGCCTATTTTGAATTTATCATGTGTTAAGTTAATAAAACCCCATACACTTCTGTTGCTACCGTTAGCATCAGTAATGATAATTTTAACAAATTTACGACCTTTCTTAAAGGTTACACCGTAATCAGTTAAACTAGGATAGCTTTCAAAGTGTTGTGCTTTGATATCCTCACATAGTTTTTCAATTTTTGCTTTAAGTACATTATCTAACATATTTACCTCACTTCTTAATTTATACTATATATGATACGGTATCCTGAACCAAAAGTCAAGCATTTTTTACATTAATTTTCGTATTTTTCTCGTGCAATTAAGTATTCTTTGACCAGATCTGACCTTACAATGTCATCTGTACCAAATTCTATAGTAGAAAATGATGGCATTTCCTCTGATATTTTCATAAACTTTAATAACCCTGATTTATCGTTATTCTTATATAAATCTGTTTGTCTAAAATCTCCTGAAAATATGATTTTTGAACTATGTCCTACCCTGGTCATAATGCTGTTTATTTCCATATCATTCATATTTTGACATTCGTCTACTATTATAATGGCATTGTCTAATGTAATACCTCTAACAAAAGACGTACACATAAAATAGATTTTCTTTTGTTCCATTAACCTGTCATATGGTTGTTGTTTATGTGGAAACAATTCATCCATCATATTTTGATATGGTATAGAATATACATCTATTTTCTCTCCGTAGTCTCCAGGCAAGTGACCTATTTCTCTACTAGGGACTGCTGATCTAATGATAATAAGTTTTGTATATTGATAACTCTTTGACATTACATCTTCCATTGCCTTATATAAAGCAATAAAAGTTTTACCTGTGCCTGCTGCACCATGTAATATTAGAGCTTGTTGTCGTTTGTATTGTTTGAAAAATTGGACCTGTGCGTCTGTTATTGGTTCAACCCTTGTTAGGTCCTGTGCTGAGATTTTTAAAGGAGTTGATCTCCTTTGTTTGTGTTTGACTGTATCATGAACTAAAGCTAAATTTTTTCTGGACATATATCCTCCGTTGAAATTAATTAAACATAACGAACTTTAGTCTTTTGTAATTTTACCTCCTAATTTCTTTCTTGCTTTTTTAACTATGTTTCTATTGGCAACGGACTTAGCATCCTTTTTACCGTGTGTATCTGCCAAAGGACTATATGGGGAGTTTTCTGCTACCCTAGATAGTACGTCGTTAAATCCTGCTGGTGGTTTTGTTCTGTCACCTGTGCCTCCGATTAGGGCAGCTGATGTCATAACAGCTCTTAATTCTGGGTTATCCTTCAAGTATTTTTCTCTGTCTTTCCAGGACATAAACTTGTCAAATTCTTCCCCTGTTGTTGTATTTTCAAAACTGTATGTTGGCATTATGTAGCTTTTACTTTTATCTCTTGTATTGTGTCTATAATTTTATTTATAAGCTTTCTGCTCTGATGTGAGAGTAGTTGGGAATTGTAACCTTGTATTAGACATCTCTTTATGTATATTGGGTCTGTCTTTCTTAACCGGTCTCTATCATACCTAACTTTGTCCCACCCGAATGTATTAAGGCACAATAAGGCAAGGTCTATTTCGCCCTCTGTATAGAAGGCCATCTTGTAACCTCGTATTATGGTAGGAGGTTGCTTCTTGACTGGAAACTGTATAACCTTTGCCATATGATTATTTATACCTAGAATACTTTGACCTGGTACTTTTTTTCGAATTCTAAGGCATCCTGCCATGTGTTTACCATAGGTTTTCCTTTGATATTTAGACTTGTATTAAGTAACAACGGACAACCTGTACGTTCATACCAAAGTCTTAACAATTTATATAGTTCTGGGTGTTGTTCTACTGTAACAGTTTGAACTCTAGACGTGCCATCAGCATGAGTAATTGCTGGAACTTCTTGAGATGTACATTGTACAACATACTGCATATATGGTGCAGCATCTAAAGGCATATTGAAATATTCTCTAGCGTGTTCTTGTAATATAACAGGTGCAAAAGGTCTAAACTCTTGTCTACGTTTGATAGCATTTACTTTGTCTTTGATGTCAGGTCCACGTGGGTCTGCTAATAATGACCTATTGCCAAATGCTCTTGGGCCAAATTCTGCTCTGCCTTTTGCAACGCCAATCATTTTTTGATCTAACAAATAATCAATCATATGTTTATGGTCCCAATTACCTACAATGTTTTTTCCTAAATAAGGTCCTTCCCAATTGACGTGTTTTTTACTTCCTGCTAGTATTGCTCCTAATGATGAACCTGCATCACCTGGATTAGGCATAATCCATATATTGTCATAATGTTTAATTGCTATATTATTTGCCACACAATTTAAAGCACAGCCTCCCATTAAAACTAACTTGTATTCTTCAGGTAATAATTCCTTTGCCTTTTGTACTAACAAGTCAAATTCTTCTTCGTATATTTTTTGTGCGGATGCAGCAAAATCAAAGTAGTCTTCTTTTCCATATTCCCACCAACGACAACCTCGATGTAAGTTTTCATCTAATAACAAAGACATGCTTTTATAATATCTATCTGGGTCGCCGTAAGCAGCCATACCCATTAAGATATATTCTTCTTCGTTAGGTTTTAATCCACACCTATGAGTAATTGCGGAATAAAATAAACCTAGTGAGGAAGGATATTTTAAACTCCAAACCTTTTTCAAACCTTTAGGTGTAGCGTGCCATATAGATGCTGTATCAAATTCTCCTATAGCATCTATAACTAAAACAGCTGCACTTTCATAACCGCTAGTATAGAAGCCTGCTGCTGCGTGTGTTTCATGATGGAAGTGATATTTTATAGGTTTGTCTACTCCTAGTTTTTTTAATTTTTTTCTAAAGTTTTCCTTCTTCCATTTTTGCCCTGCGTGTAAACGTCTAAAGTTTTTTAATATAGGTTGTTCGTACCAATGTATAACATCGGGTTCGCCATATGATAAAGCATCAAGTATAATACCCTCATTTAAATCTTTATCATTTTTTACACCACTATATCGTTCAGCATGGCCTGCAAATAATATTTTATCATGTTCTACAGATGCAATTGCACCGTCGTGGTTGTAAGCAGCTATTCCCCAATTAATCATTTATTGTATCCAGCATACAGGATAAACACACCAATATGGATTAGCAAATCCTAACATCCATAATATAAAAATCCATAATGGAATTTGTATCCAAGTTTTTCCTTTTGACCATTCTCTAAACTTTAGAGCGTATGGTGCTAATTTATTAAATATCCAATTAGTCATATATAAACGGATCGTCCTCTCTCATTTTTCTTAATTTTTCTTCCCACACCTTATCGTATAATCTCCATAAAGTAAATGTCCAAGTATATCTAGAACCTTTTTTTGTATAACTACTAGGGTCTAAATTGGAAACGTTTTCTGTGAGAGCTTTTGAAAATGGAATATTTTTCTCAAAGAAAACTTCTCCTTCATCACCTATTGCTTCTAGTAATTTTTTGTGGTCAGAAAACGAAGATGTGCATACATACATTTCTCCGCCTTTGTTTAAATAATTTTTATGTTCTTTTATTGCCCTACATATTAGGTCAACTCCTGTTTCATCAGCAGTAGGAACTCCTTTAGGAAACCAATCTGTTAATTCTGCTACACGTCTATCTATGCCAGATACATCACAACAAATTATATCATATTTTTCTGTAATATTCTCAAATAAATCACCTTGTATAAAATTAATTTCTACATCATTATTCTTAGCATTTATATTAGCATATTTTATATGCTCTTCGTGTACGTCTGTTCCTGTAACTGAATAAGCTCCTTCACTAGCAAAATAAACAGACAAAGGACCTATTCCACATCCTAAATCTAAAACTTTTTTATCTTGTATAGGTATTCTTGGTGCAGTTAAGTTACTAACTGTTGATGGGGTAAAACATTGTTCACTATATTCTAGTGGGTAATCGTAAAATTTCATATTGTCCTCTTCTATATTTTCTCCTTTATAAGTGGTGTCATAATGTCTGCTACTATTTGTTGTGCTTCGTGATTAGGGTGACCAAATGGCATTAAGTTTCCTTTGCAATATTCTTCGTATGTTAATGCTTGTTTCTCTAAACGAAACTGCTTACTAGGTTCTCTGCCTTCTTGTATTAGTTTATATTTTATCCAACCATATACACCATAAGAGCCAGAATAATCATGGTGTAAAACTAACGGGTCTAATTCCTTTTTTATTTCCCATAAATTTTCTACCATTTGGTGTGCATCTTCGAACTTAGGTAATCTAACAGAACCTCTGTCTGCCCATTGTACTGATGAATATGCTTTAGATAAAGTAGGCTCTTGTTTGTATATATACCCTCTCCAATCATGTTTAACATGAAACATCTGTCCGCCTTCAACTGTGGCATACAATAATAATCTTACTCCTTGATTTTGGCAGACATTGTACAAATAATAAAGTGCGTTGAAAGTTTTTTCATATTCATTAAATTTGTTTAACCATATATCCCAATAGCCTTCTTCGTATGCGTTGGTTATTTGTCCAGGTAAATTAAAACGCATGTCATGTATATCTTTAGCTTTAACAATATCAGCGTTTCTACTTCTAGGTGCTGCTTTAAAAGAAGATGCTCTAGTCCAATAATGATGTCTACTAGGATTTGTAATACCGAAAATAAGAGTATCTCCACTTTCAATAACACCTTGTCTTATTTTTTGAACAGCATAATTAATTTGCCAACCTACGTCAGATCCACCTTCGGCCCAGTTTTGATATTTTAATCCTAAAGCATCAGAAACAAGTCTAGGAAATCCTGACTTCAATCCCCAATAACACCAGTCATACCAGTCATATTGAATACCATGTTTTTGTATTGCTGTAAAATCAGGTGGACTAGGATTTTCATCTTGTACAAATTGATGGTACTTATCGTGATTCCAAATAGCAGAACCTTCTCCTGGATGTTTTAAAGACCATTCATACCAGTCTTTATGTGAGACTCCTAATCTATTTGCGGTTTCTAATTCTGCACCTGCTGTTACAGAACACCCAAACCAATGTAATTTCATTTTAGTAGCTCCCAACAATGTTGCCAATCTGTAACTGCATAAACTTGGTGTGGTTGTAAATTTATTGCTATAGGATAATCATTACCTGCAGGGTCTGTTCTATCACCATAAAATTTTATTTCAGAAATATCATAGTCTTCTAATACTTGAGATTTATTTTTACCTTTTTCAAATATATCTATTCCTGTTTCTCCTCCTACGTTTGCTTCTAAAGTAGGAAATGTCATATTAAATTCCTCTGCTATATTAGCTCTTTCATTTACAATATTATCCCATTTGTAATATTCTTTTCGTTGTAAGGTACCAGCATTTCTGCCTACGATACTAAAATTAACTAAACCTGTTCTGTGTTCTATGTGAAGTCCTGTTTTTGTTAGGTACTTAGAGTTTGATAACTTTCTTTCTAAAAAGTGTTCTGCTTCTTCTGGTAATTTCCAATCATTAAATCTAATTGTTTTATCTTTTTCATAAACATCATTACCACTACAATTATAAACTCTAGAACAAGCATTATAGACAACCTCGCCTACTTGTTCTACAGTTTTAGGTTTATCACTTCCTGTTACTAATGCCACATAATTATTATTGCAAAAGTTTATAAACCATTCTTGAAAATCTTCATCCATTACACCTCTGCTAGGTGTTAATGTTCCGTCTACATCAAATAAATATTTTGTCATTTTAATATCACCACTGGTATTGAACTATTAGGGCTGTAAGGCTCATCTGTTTCTGTTACATATTTACTCAAGAATTGTTCGTACTCTGGTACAACATCAAATAATTTCTCGTTTCTAAATTTATCTAAAAATATATTTTTGCTGAGAAAATGTTTGAATGTATTTTCATCTACAGTAGGTTGTTGCATATAACTTATAAAACCTTCTATGTCTTGCGTATATTGTTTCCAGTCTCTTTTACGCCAATCTTGTAATATATATTCTTTTAATTCGTTGGGTGCATAACGTAAGGTCATCCACTCCGGAAAATGTACTAAGTTATTCCATATTTTAAAATAAGGAAATTCTTCTTCTACTAATTTATGTATTTTAGGAAGTTCTAATGCGTTGAGCCAGCTAAGTGTAAATGACACTTGCACAAATAATTGACACGGTTCGTTCCAACCATCGTGTTCTATTGTAGCATAGTATTTTGCCATATCATGATACTTCTTCATATTCTCATATACCACTTCCCATTTACCTAATTTTCTCATATAATCGTAAACAAGTCCTGTGCCATCAATACTTAATCCTACTCCAACTCTTTTAAAATTTTCTGCCCAATAAGCAAGTTTATCTTGTAACAATATGTTGCAGTTGGTGCTCATATCTAATATTATATCTTTAGCATATCCTAATTCAATTAACTCATCAAACATTTGATGCCATTGTTTAATATACATAGGCTCACCACCTACTACTTCTAATCTTTTTAAATGAGGATACCAACTATGTCTGTCTTTCCATAATATACTTTGTTCGTCACCTGCTTGTCCATGTGGCATATCATAACCTGAAAAACCATGATGATATTTTCTATGTTCTATTTGCCATTGTGAACTGTGACTAGGTGTACAAGAACGACACTTCAAATTGCAACTGTTACTAATAATCATTTGATATTCTATTGGAAGTTCTGGTTCTTCTCTCCAATCAACAATATCTAATTCTTGTGAAACTTGTTCGTTGTATATTAGTCTTTTACTTTGCCTGCCATGTTTTTCATCTTCCCAACAAGTAGCACATTCTACAGGTTTTTTACCTTCTCTAAATTTTTGCCTTACATCTTTCATATAAGGACTTTGGAATATTTCTTTTACTGTTTTTTCCTGTACATAAACATCATTACCATCATCGTCTTTAATGTTTTCTCGATATATACAACAAGGTCGAACAGTACCATTAGGATTATTACTGAATCCTGTCCAAGGCATCATACAAAGACTTTTGGGTCTATCTGAGGCCATTTATCCACTCCAAATATCTAGGATCTAATCCTTCTTCTGTTTTATTTCTTCTACGTTTGAAGTCATCAAAAAACTTCAACATATCATTTATTATTATATCTTGTTCATGGTGCATTTTACGCCAATCACTTTCATACATAAATTTAACAAAGTTATCTATTTGTCCTAGTGTATTAGCATCATCTAAATTTGTTAAGTTAGGCAATTCTTTTTCTACTTCTCTTGCTAGTTCTTTTCTATAATGTTTAGGTATCAATTGAACTTGATGTATTTCTGGGTGTAATACTCTATTAGCATTTAATCTTATTCTGTGTTTGCCATATTGTTCTCTAAGTTCATTAACCATTTTTAAATAATCTATATAGGACCATACAGACATATTATTAATAGCAGTTGTAATTGTTAGCATTATTTTACTATTGCCTAAGACTTTGTGTACATTTTCCATCCACAAGTCACCTTTGAATCCGTCTCTAGTAAACTCTGCTTGTGCCATATTACTTTCACAGCTTGTATGAATTTCTACTTTATGTTGTTTCCATAAAAATTCTGTTTGTTCTATAAATCTATCTACTTGTCCTTTGTGATGTATTAAATTAGAATTAACAAATAAAGAACCTCTGAATGTTTTTTCTTCTTCTAATAAGTTTAGGAAATCCCAGAACTTTAAATGTAATAAAGGTTCACCACCTGTAAATCTAATAATTTGTAAAGTCTTAGATAATTCGGGCCACCATTCTAAAAAAGCATCAACATAAGGATTGTCTTCATCATCAATTAATTTGTCTTTTAAGTCTTTAGAAAATCTATCATTACTTTGTAAATCATATGACCCTTTGTTTTTAATATCTTTTGCCCATGTGGAACTAAACATAGGGCCACAATAAGCACAACCTAAATTACAAGTTCTACTAAATGCTACTTCTAGTCTTAATGGTGTAACTTTATCTGGTATGTCTGTTGCTATTAGTTCTGTATCATAAGACCTAGACTTATACATTCTATCACTTGCTTGATTAAACTTTTCAGCATTCCAACAATAACTACATCCTGCAGGTTGTCTTCCTTTTAACATACTATGACGTTCGTGAATTTTTTCTTTTGTATTGTGTAAAGAACGTAAATCGTTAGGGTCTAATTCTATTTTGTGTGTAGGGTTGTGATGACAAGAAGCTGTTTCTCCCATGTATAACCACATGGTTGCTTCATACCATTTTGCCAGACAAAAGGAAGAAGAAACTTTATCTAAGTGTTTCTTCTTAAACTCCTTTGGGTCTAGACTTCCTTCAATCGGCATCTTTTAGTTCTTCTGATATATACCCGCCACCCTTTTTAAATTCATCTAATTCAACAGGTGATTCTATTTCATGTTTGGATATAGGAGGAGGTAAAGTATTTTCTTCTACTTGTGTAACTGTAGGAATAACTTCCATTGTTTTTATACTGTCAAAAAAGTCTATAAAGTCTTGTGGAAATGTTTCTTTAAAGTTTTTGCCTCGACGTATATCATATTGATGATAAAATTGTTTGAAGTCATTGTATAGTTTAGGAGTTTCTGCTGTTTGTTGGTGTGGAGTTTTAACAATATCCAAGTAGTCTATTAATCTTTCTACTTGTGATATTTCCCAGTCATTAACCAAAGGTTTATTATATGGGTCTCTATCTTTCCAACGGTTCTTGACAACAGGTTCCAACCATGCTTGTAGCTTCTCCTTATAGTGTGTTTTCATTTCTTCAGGTAATATTGCTGCACTTTGAAAACTAGGAAATCTTAATATGTTTAGGGATATGGTTAAATATTGTGTTCCATAATTACGTTTAACATCTAAGCACTCTGTTAGAAACTCTGTAAGACTTGCTAAGCAAAGACTATTAATTGTTCCCATACAAATAATTTGATTTACATTTCCTTCTGTAATTAATCTAACAACATTCTCTTTCCATTGTTTATATATCATTCCGTCTCTAATATATTCAGAATGTGGTCCTACAGATTCATTACTTGTATAAATGTCTAACTGAGGAACGTGATGGCTCATTTCAATTAGTTTATCCATAAGTTTTTTCTTAGGAACTAAATTAGAATTAATAGCATATTTTAATCTTTCTGCTTTATCAGGATTATCTTTGAACCAATCAAATAGTTTCCAAACACCTGCTGCCATTAATGGCTCACCACCTGTAATTCTTATTTCTTGTAAACTGTATTGTAAGTCTGTTTCCCACCATTTCCAAAATGCTTGTATGTAAGGATTTTCTTCTTGTGTTTTAGCTGCGTCCTTAGCATGGTCTGCTGTGGTTATAAAGTGTCCTCTGCCATCACTTATAATATTTCTATAACCTCCAAACTTTTTAATATCCTTTACCCATGTAGAACTAAAAGATGGGTTACAATAAGAACAAGAAAAATTACAAGTTCTATCAAAACTTATTTCTAATGTTTTTAAAGTTACATCTTCTTCTGGGTCCATTTCCGCTGCTTTAAGATTATCCTCTTTGGAAAAGGTAATTGTTTTCATAACTCTATCGGAGATATGATCTTTACCCATGTCTTCTACTTTCCAACAGTATTCACACTCATTAGGTCGTACACCCATTTGCATCATTCTACGCATTTCTTTTTTATGCTTGGTGTTGTGTATAGCAGAAGGATTTGTTTTTATTTCTTCTAAATCTATAGCGTGTGAAGGTGGATGGTGGCAGCTTGTAGTCTGTCCATGTCCTAGCCATATAGTAGCATTGTACCACTTAGCACCACAATACGTGGGACTTATCTTGTCTATAAAATTAAATTTATAATCATGAAGTGGTGTTTTTGTATTGTTACTCATTATAATTTCTCACATTCATTGATAAACTCTCTAAATTCTGGAAAAGTTTTTCTTAAATTTGTTCCTTGTCTCCTGTCTTTTTCTTTGAAGTAATTAATAAAATCTTTTTTAATTTTAATTTCTAATTGTTCTTCAAAAGGCTCTTTTGCCCAATCATACAATCTTCTAAGTTTATCTATTTCATAATCTTTGAAACCTTTAAATCTATTAGATTGTGTTTCCTTATTTTCCTCCATAAACATTATACTGTCTAATAAAGGTTGCAACATCTCAGGTGTTGCTAATTTTAATGACATCCATTTAGGGTCATGTAACATAGGTGTATCAAACCATATAAGCTGTCTATCAGTATTTATTTCCTGTCGTAACCTTAATATATTCTCCATATAAGTTACAATACCTGGTAATGATAAAACATTCATTGTAGCAATAAAAGTTAAACTGTGCTTATTACTTTCAGTTAGAAATTGTCTTACGTTTTTATGTAGTGTATCAAAATGTAATCCGGACCTTATATATTCTGCTTGTGGACCCCACGAATCTAAACTACAAAATAACATGAAGTGATCTATTGCATCTTTGTCTGTTATTTCTTTGAGGTCATCTATAAATCTTTGCCATAACTCTTGTTTAGGTGGATTACAATTACTGGTTATAGCAAGGTGTAATTTTTCACTAGGATTCTTTTTAACATAATCAAATATCTTAAATGTGTTTTTATCCATTAGTGGTTCACCGCCTGTCATACGAAACGTCTGTAGGTTATCATATACACTAGGGAACCAACGCCAAAATGCTGTTAGATAAGGATTGTCAGGTCTATTGTTTGGCATATGCTCTCCTGACTCCATCCAAGCACTATCATTATGATTGCCTGAATTTAATTTGTATGGTCCATGTTTTCTTATTTCTTTATGCCACTCTGTAGATAAATGAGGACTACAATAAGTGCATTTAAAATTACAAGCTTGGTTAAAATTAACTTCTAAATATTTAGGTGCTGGATTGCCGTCTGAACCATACTTAATTGCTTCTGCTATAATACCTTCTTCATTAACATCAAAACTTCTATAAGGCCTATCTGATATATTGCCTGTGTCTTCTATATCCCAACAAAAAGAACATTCTTTAGGACGCTCTCCTCGTAACATCATTGCACGTTGTTGTTTTTTATGTTTTGTATTATGTAATGCGCCAGGGTCGGCAGCTAATTCATCTAGTGGAACTTTATGTGTAGGTGGGTGATAACAAGAATGTGTTCTGCCTGTAGGTATATGTACACTTACATTGAACCATTTTGCCAAACAAAAAGATGGAGAGACTTTATTTAGGGCCTCGCCCATTTCTTTTGTATCATTGAAATAAACTGATTTATATGCGCCTTGTAAGTCTGCTGTTACTTTATCGCCTCGTATATCCTCATTTAGTTCAACTACTTTTATTTTCTCCGACATCTTTAAAACCTATTGTCATAAACCTATGTTTAAATGTAGGCTCCTCTTTCTCAAAATTCCACGGTCCTTGATATTCTTGTACTCCGCTATCAAGACAGTTCTTAACATTGTTTAGCTTATTAAACTCATCTAAGTCTTTAAAAGTTCTTACATGGTCATCTAAACTAGAATCATCATTACCTTGAATTATATAATAGGTTTTCTCAGGAATCTTTGCATACCACTCATCATATATTTCTTGTGTCAGATGTTCTGTAATAGTATTTATTACTACATCTGGCCTCTTATTTTTCTGTCCAAAGAATGCTCTATAATATTCAAACTTAGATAAACATCCTGTATGCGTTTTATATCTCAAATTAACCCAGTCTAAATATCCTATTTCTTTGTCTTGACATTCTATTTGGTCTATATCTAATATATCTGCTAATACACCATACCAACAACCAAATATAATTGCTCTTTGTGCGCTTGGTAAATACTTACGTTGCCATTCTGCTAGCCATATTTTACTTTTTATTTGACTAGGCCAAAAACATTCTATCATGTGAGGGTGTTGTAATATACCTTCTACCCAATGTGCAACGACATCTTCTCTTTGTATGTTCCATTTCTCAGCAGGTGCATGGTGTTTTAAATATTGTAATCCCATTAAACATTCCATCATATCAGGAGTATGTTTAACAGCATCCATCCAACTTCTTACTTGCTCTTCACTAAACTTCATTATATTTCTCCACATTGGATTTAGGTTCCCATTGGAATCCTTTTTCTAAAGCTATCCAATATATGTATTGCTTAAAATTAGGTGCATTCTCTGGGTCTACAATAAACAAATATTTATCATGCAACGTTAATGCTGTAAATCCTTCTGAACTATATGGCTCTTTAGAATGCCCTGGTACTGTTCTTTTCTTTTGATACAAAGCATTCAACGCTTTGTTTTCTGTGTGATGTGTAATATATAAAACTTTATAACCTTCTCGAGTTGCTATTCTTTGACATCTATCTAACAAAGGAAATCCAATTTGTTTATTTCTAAACTTTTTTAGTATGTGATACCTACAAGCCCTTACTGCTATATCGCTATCACCTGTGTACCAACTAGGTTCTAAGTGCACCATACCTGCTGGCTCGCCATTATAACGAGCTAATATTGTCCAACCAGGTGTAGTCCTTACATTAAATTTATCATGGGAAATTGCATCGTTACCTTCTTCTAAAGATAACTGTTGAACTAAGTCAACTTCTTTTTCCCATTTTACTGAGCCACGAACGTGACTTATGAACTGGAGTCCTTCAATCGTATGCATTCAAAATCTCTTTGCCCTGCTATAGAGCCCATTAAATAATGCCTTATACCTTGTCCTTTGTGATATACTGCGTGTTTATAACCTATATTAAGAAAGTAACATTTTTTCTCTTCCATTTCAACCACTTTATGCTCTCCATTATACCAAAAGTGATTTTCAACACCTTTATTGCCTGATATAGGAATAATAAAACGCATTGCGTATGTTGTATTATAATCTATATGTGGTGGTACAACGCCATTAGGAAACATACGAGAGAAACGAACCCGTATAAGTTTATCTTGGAAAGCTCCGTTCAAATGTTTTTGTAATGATGAGCCCTTGTAAAAGTCTACAGGTTCGTCCCAATTATGTTCATCCATTGTAAATGGAATGTTGCGTCTTAATTTGTCCTTTGTAGAGTATTGCTCTGCCTCGCCTAACTCTTCTTCTTTTCTACATTCAGTTAAATGAAAATGCTGAACGTGTTTATATGTATCACTAGCAATGCCATTACTTGCTACTGCTAATCCTTTGTGTGCTTCAAAATTGTTTTGCCAGCGGTCGTAGTTTTCCCATAGAAAATCCTCAATCAAAGTATAATCTAAATCTACGTCTATTTGTGATATTGCTGGATAATTTCTTTTATTATATTTTAACATCTCGATCAATCATTCTAATAAGTTGCCCACCTAGATCTAATGGATGCCAAAGCATTTTTCTTGAATTGTGATGGATATCGTGAAACCCTTCTCCTAATGTTATTAGTCCTACCCACAAATCACTATGTGCTTTTTTACCTCTATGTGAGAAAGTAAACACTAACGAGCCAATAAGTTTGCCAAATCCTGCAGGGGCTAACCAGGCATATATAAGTGCATATGGGTCTATACTAAACAATAAGAATGCCCATACTAAAATCACTTGCCAATAATATTTAACTTGATATCTGTGTATAGGGCTTTTCAATAAGTCCTTAACATATTTAAAGTCTATGTCTATAAGAACTTGACCAAAATAAGCTAACAACCAACCTCTATAATGTGGACTATGAGGGTCTTTGGGTGTATCAGCAAATTTGTGATGTTCCCTGTGGTTTGCTGACCATGTAATAGCAGGGCCCACCATCATTATATGTGCAAAGAAAAGTAAATAGTATTCAATCCACTTAGGACACTTGAATGCTCTATGAGAATATAATCTATGATATCCCATAGTTATACCTAACATAATAGAAACATATACTCCTACTGCAATTGCCACAGTAGCAGGTGTCCAACTATATAAGAATAGAGAAGCAATAGCAGTTACCTGGGCGAGCAGTTGACCTGCTAGAAGTGTGATGGGTGCCCAGGATTTGTTCTGCTTTAATACTGCTTTTCTCATTGGTCTTTTCTGAATGTCCTAAATTTGCGAACCGTGCCATCATAATATAGTAACTTCCACCATGGAGTGTTTCTTGCCATTCTAGGGACGGTGTATTCCCACTCTTCCCCTTCAGGGCTAATCCATATTACATGATAGCCTGCCCAACGTTTGCTGGGATACCACTTCGCTTGTCCGCCATGTCTAATTAGTTGTTCTAATGTCCAGAAGTAACAGTTGTTCTTCCTAGTCAAAAAGCGTACAGGCCATGTCCAGAAAAATATAAACATAAGAAAGGCGGTTATCGCTTTTCTGTATAACACGATTCTATTTCTCCTTACTGTTTATTTATATTGGATGTCTTTATAAAGTTTGCCTTAATATCCATCACATAGTGATTTATAATAGTTTTGGCCTTAATTTGGTCCTATTGGTAATCTAAGTCTTATAAATATGAGGTACATAATGTTAAATTGGTGACGTAATTAAGTCGAGGAAATTATGTTTAATTTAATGTTGATAATACTGAAGAATATTGCTTTGAAGCTGGCAACAACAGGTGCTTTCAGTTTTTTAGAACCTTGGTTGTTACGTTTAGATGCATGGTGCGAAAAGCATCTAGGTTTGGACATAATCAAACAAGAAGAGAAGTTCTGGGTAAAATATCCTGGTATATACAAAAGGATACAGGACTTAGAAAACCAAGCACATCCTAAATGTGGGATAGAAGAGTTTGACGGATTTAAAGACATAGATGACAGAATTAAAAAATTGGAAAATAAATGATGCTTAAATGTTTGATGATAGGTAGTCTGGTTATATGCTTCTCAACAGTTGCAGAGACTCCTGCTCCGGAAGAACCAGATACACCGGGTCCGAAGGTACCAGATATTTGTTGGCTTATCGACCCCACCCCAGACTACTGCTACGATAGTATTAAAGTTTAACTTAAAAATTATGAATTTGTAATTGTTTCGCGAATTGGAGACGGTATGGATATCGTCTAAATTATTTAACACGGGAACAAAGATGAAAAGAGTAATTTATGGACTTGCAACGGTAGGTCTATTAGCACTAACACAGTTAGCAAACGCTGACCAAACAGGTGATTGTACACAGGGAACGCAATATTGTGAGTCTGTAGATACGACTACAACAACGACTTCTACGAATACGAACACAAATACGAACACCAATACAAACACCAACACGAACACGAACACGAATACCACTACCTATACAGGTACGAATACGAACACGAATAATAACACGAACACCAATACGAATACTTCAACGAATACGAATACCAATACGAATACCAATAACAATACTAATAATACAACCTACACAGGTACTTCAACGAATACCAATAACAATAATAATACCACAAATTATACTGGTACTTTAACGAATACTAATAACAACACGAACAACAATACCACAAATTATACAGGAAATACTACGTCTAATAACACGAATACCAATAACAGCACTGTAAATAGTACGTCTAACAATACGAATACAAATAATTCAACAGTAGACCAAACTGTAAACAGCACAAGTAATAATACGAATACCAACAATACTACAAGCAACAACACCAATACCAACATTAATGAGTCTAAATCAGATTCTAATGTAACAACAAATAACACCAACAATAATAGAAACGAAAACATAAACAAGAATGAAACTAATCAGACTATTAAACAAGAAATTAAAAGTCCTCCACCTAGTGCTATAGCACCTAGTATTGGAGCTAGTTTTTCTCAAGACTTATGTACAACAGGTGTTAGTGGTGCTGTTCAAACACAGGTATTTGGATTTGCAGCAGGTAAAAGTGTAAGAGACGAAAACTGTGAAAGGATTAAACTTTCTAAAACTGTATATGATATGGGAATGAAAGTAGCAGCTGTGTCGTTAATGTGTCAGGATGCTAGAGTATTTGCAGCGATGGAAATGGCAGGCACTCCTTGTCCGTATATGGGTAAAATAGGAAAAGAGGCAGAAGTAGCTTGGGATGCTAATCCACAAGAAAGACCAGATTACAAAGAATACAAAGAAAGGTTAGAAGGTCAAATAAAGAGACAGGCAGAAGAAGACGCAGTAATAAGTGAGATGGCTAAAAACGAAAGAAATGCTTTTGTAAAAGCTTGTAAAAATACTAAACACTTAGATGGCAAACATAAAGGCCTTTATAAATCAGGTAGGACTTGTAAAAGAGAATGGGCAGAGTCACAACAGGGCTAGTAGGAGCGTTTTTATTATTATTAGCTAGTTCGTCATTAGCAGACGATAGCTTTAATGAAGATTGCTCTAACAATCAAAGCTGTTATAACGATGACGATTATATCTACGAAAGTGGACAACCTCTTATAGACTTATATAATATGTCAGGCACAACAAACCTGAATGCAGCAGATGACGCTTGGTCT
>MDSW01058518.1_pt1 | contig 34632 bp, 30 predicted proteins | sample 811171 | NCBI WGS metagenome assembly MDSW01 (sample SAMN05326641, study PRJNA326480) | marine metagenome | isolation source: seawater | place: Atlantic Ocean: North West | collected 2012 | reverse complement strand
GTTGCTGTAAAGCAGAAGACAGGACAATCTCGGTGGTTTCGATGGCTCGAGGAAGTGGGGATGAATAGACGACATCAATTGAATTTTCGTTTCCGCTAGCGAACCGCTCGCCCAAACAAGCTGCTTGCTCTTTCCCGCGAGCAGAGAGTCCTGAACAAGTGTTGGGGCCACCGACTACACCCTCGACCATGACGTTGGACTCTCCGTGGCGAATCAAAAGAAACCTTGTCGTGAAGGTGCTGCCAGTCTGCGTTTCAGTCATCGAGGCACTCTAGAGGCAGAAAGGTATTTGCAGTCAAAACTCGACCATCTGACGTAGCCTACGGTTCCGAGCAGCGTCTGCTAAACGGAGAACGACCTGATGACAGCACTTGAAGTTGAGGTGGACCCAGGCGAAGCGGGCTTTGACGCCGAGCGCCTAGGAAGGTTAGGTACCCACCTAAACAAATATGTGGACAGAGGACTTCTTCCCGGCGTCAACGTATTGGTTAGTCGTGGTGAGGAAATCGTTTATCGACACATGTACGGAGCACGCGACATGGAACGGGCGTTGCCGGTGGAAGCTGACACCATTTACCGGTTTTATTCAATGACGAAGCCCATTACTTCCATCGCCATAATGCAACTATATGAGCAGGGTCTGTTCCAGTTGAAAGACCCAATATCGCGATGGATACCTTCATTCGCGGGTAGCCAGGTTTTTAGCGGTGGGAACGCACTCGAGCCGCAAACACGCGACGCGACTAGAGACATATCTGTTCATGACCTGCTGACACACACCAGTGGGCTTACCTACCACTTTCATATGGCTCATCATGTAGACGAAATGTATAGAAGAGCCGGTTTCGACTGGACGAAAAGTCCAGGCGACTTAGAAAGTCAGTGCGACATCCTGGCTTCGCTACCTCTCTTATTCGATCCAGGGAGTGAATGGAATTATTCGTATTCGACCGACGTTTTGGGACGCCTCATTGAGGTAATGAGCGGCCTAAGTCTTGATGCCTATTTGAAAAAGAATATTTTCGAGCCCATAGGCATGGTAGATACCGGATTTTCGGTGCCGGACGGACAGGAGGAACGGTTTGCCTCCTGCTATTACCCAGATGGCGAAACTCAACAGGCAACTTTGCTGGATGATGCCCAACGGTCCCGATACCTTCGCGAACCCGAAGCTTTGTCGGGCGGAGGTGGGCTGGTTTCAACCCTAGGTGACTATCACCGCTTCACTCAGGCACTAAGGAGTGGGGGGGCTTTAGACGGTAAGAGAATTATTGGACGGAAGACCTTGGAATTTATGACTTCCAACCATCTACCGGGAGGAGTGGACCTGACCGAATACGGGCGGCCGTTATTTTCGGAAACGGCATACGACGGCGTTGGGTTTGGATTGGGTTTTTCCGTGGTGATCGATCCAGCGAAGGCCAAGGTTTTGAGTCAGCGAGGAGAATACGCGTGGGGTGGGGCAGCTTCCACAGCGTTTTGGGTAGACCCTGTTGAGGACCTAACCGTAATATTTTTAACGCAACTGCTGCCCTCGAGCACACACCCGATCAGGCCCGAGATGAAGGCGTTGGTTTATCAGGCGCTTCTGTAGTTCGTAGCATTCCTAACTGGATGTGCGCGGCACGGTCGAAGTTGGGTCTATTTGGCTGAAGCGGAAAGAATGATGAGCAAATGCCTGCGAGACTCTCGGTTATGAGCGATGAAGCTATCGAAGAGTTTGATCTCGTAATTGTCGGCACGGGATCAGGCAACAGTATCCCTGGCCCTGAGTTTGGTCATTGGAAGATAGCGATCGTTGAGAAAGGTCTGTTCGGAGGTACCTGCCTGAACGTTGGCTGTATCCCGTCGAAAATGTTCGTTTACGCTGCCGATGTCGCGGAGACAATTCGAGCAGCTGAGACTTATGGACTTCAGGCTGAACTGACGGGAGTGAATTGGCCGGCAATTCGCGACCGGGTGTTTGGGCGAATCGACCCGATCGTGGAAGGCGGTGAGAACTACCGGTTAGGTGCTGAGTGCCCCAACATCACTGTGTTTAAAGGAGAAGGTCATCTCATAAGTGAACGGACCCTTGAGGTAACTAGCCAAGATGGAGAAGTGAGCCGTATATCGGGTCGGCATGTCGTTTTGGGTGCGGGAGCCCGCCCATTTGTTCCGCCTTACCCAGGTCTCATGGATGTTGACTTCCATACCTCGGACACAGTGATGCGTCTCGAAGTTCTTCCTGAACGGATGCTCATTTTTGGAGGTGGGTATATAGCCGCAGAGCTCGGACATGTCTTCTCCGCCTTCGGTTGCGAGGTGACCATGGTCAACCGGGGAGACAGGCTGTTGCGGAGAGAAGATGAGGATATTGCCCGACGATTTACCGAACTAATGAGCCGAAGGTTCGACGTTCGATGCGGGGCCGAAGTCATAAAAGTCGCGCAAGAGGATAAAGCCCTTCGAGTTGAGGTCAGGGTCGATGGCAACGTTGAAGTCATCGAAACTGATCTCATTCTGGTCGCAGCGGGTCGAGTACCTAATGGTGATCTAATTGGAGCCGAGCCATGCGGCATTGCTTGCGAAGATGGACGGGTTCTGGTCGATGAGTACTTCCGAACAACAGTGCCGGGAGTATGGGCCTTTGGCGATCTTTCTAATACCCATCAGCTAAAGCACTTAGCAAACGCTGAGGTAAGAGCTCTGCGTCACAACCTTTTGGTTGCCGACGGTGAAGTCGACGCCCCGATGCACGGGGTCGACGACACGTTTGTTCCTCACGCCGTTTTCGGGCATCCGCAAGTGGCGTCAGTAGGGCTTACCGAAAATGACGCACGCGAAATGGGTGTGCCGTTCGTCGTAGCGGTTAAAGAGTACGGAGCGACTGCGTATGGTTGGGCAATGGAAGACTCGGAGAGCTTTTGCAAGTTAATCGCTCATGCCGAAAGCCGACAACTATTGGGTGCGCACATTATCGGCCCCCAGGCTTCGACCCTGATACAGCAGTTGGTGCAAGGCATGGAATTCGGACAAACGGTAGACGAGTTGGCTTCTGGCCAGTTCTACACACACCCTGCGTTGACGGAACTAGTAGAAAACGCCCTGCTGGAATTTTGATGTCCGCGCAATTGATCACTCGGAACTTAGGTTTATTTCCCAAAGCACCTGGTCTAAACAGTCCCCGGCCGACATTGCGGGAAAGCTGCAAGGACGTTCGGTTGAAATCGTTGACGGAACCGGGGACAAAATCGTCCAAGGGGTCGGGTGACAGAACTGAACGACGCTGAGCCGCCCCTCGTTTTGATCCGGGTCGGCTACGACTCGATGCCATCCCACTGGGATTAGCCCATTAGTTAGCCTTTCAAGCATGATACCGGTGTTGATGATGACGTATCCGTCCGGCGGTGTTGCATCGACCCATTGGTCTTCAATCTTGACCTGAAGTCCGCGACTAGTGGCTCTTGGTAGAGCTGTTATCAGATTGATATCTCCGTGTTCCTCTGCCCAAACATGACCACCGTCACCGGTTTTTGGAGCTTCGTTCATAGGTGGATAGTTGATAGCTCGGGTGAGGTGAGATCCATCTTTCAGCATGGTGTCGAAGAAGTTCGCGTTCACGCCGATCCCGGTAGCGATTATTCGCAAAAAGCGAGTTTGAAGTTCCACAAGGCTTTCGTGAAAAGTCGACAAGATTTGAGCAGCTTCGGGAAGGTGGTTGGAAGGAAAAACTGGGTCGCCGTATCGATGCGGATATCGCGCACGTAAGGGATGCCCATTTGGTAGAGGTGCTCCCCAATTCAGCATCTCCTTCCAATCTGGGATATGAGACACTGCTGCTGTTTCAACCAACAAGCCTGTGTACCCGCTTTGGCCTCTAGAGCCGCTCGCTATGTATTCCTCTTTGGCCTCGAGCGGAAGATTAAAGAACCTCATGAGAACGTCGTAAGTGTCATCGAGCATTGCCTCGGAGAGGTCATGTTTGGTGTAGACAAACCCCGTCGCCAGACTCCGCATGACACCATCTACTACCGCGAGACGCTCTTTGGGGCTTCCTTGTTCGAAAGCCAGCAAGTCAACGTCAAGAATTTCATTCATCATGAGCCAAGGTATGTGTAATTCGCAGGCTTGTCAGTCAGTTTTCCCGGTTAACCAAAGTTCATACCTCTCGGTGTCAGTCCAAGCCCCCGTTAATTCGTCAAATCGTTTTGCTGCTCCAAGCATGAGCGAAGTGAGCCCGTCACGTGCTGCAGAGCTAGACACCGAGTTCATGTTTTGTGGAAGACGGAGTTCTTGGGTGGGAGGCGCTTCGAATGGTTCCCGAGGGACGATTGCGAGTTCAGGCAACCTCGCGAGGGCCGAGTCACGTAACGCTGCATCACCCCCATAAAAAATTGGATCTTGTATCTGGTGCCATTTGTCAGCTCCCATCACTAGCAAATCGTAACCAACAGCTATATCTGCCAATAGTTGGGAGTCTGTTACACGAACTTGTAGCCATTTATATTCAGCGGCTACCTCTTCCAATATTGCGATGCGATGTTCGAACTTCGGAATAGATACATTCTCTTTAGCCAGAGCAACTCGGCTGACCGCCCACACGACCTGCTCTATCTCGTGTTGGGCTATCACAGCCTCCGAAATAGCTAGATGCGCCACTGTCGGTGGATTAAATGACCCGGGATAGATCGCAGTGGCCATATCAGATACGTCTGCCGGTCAACGATCGCAGAGCCCTTGGGTTGCCGCCAAGTTTAATCTCGACATCCCTGTTGATTCCGTGCGCAAGGTTGTCCCACATACGGTCAATCAATTGAGCGCAAAGGACATCTTCGTCACGCACCCCATCCTCTGATGAACGACGCAGAAAGGGGATGCAGTAGGCATTCAAACCGATTAATGCCGATGCCAACCCTAAGTCCAGAGGCGCTGCCCCCGCTTTACGAGATAGCTGAACCCTCAACTCTATATTCTCACCGAGAACCTCGAGTATTGGCGGTGCGAGTTCCTCGTATGCCGCTCGGGGAACCTGGTGTCGATTAGATAAAGCTTGGGTAGCGCTTCGCGCTGCCTCGTCTCCAAGTCTCAATGTTTGGAGTCTTATCCCCGCGAACCAAGCGGCCTTCCTGTTCAGCTTTTGGGGAGGAGGGAACCGAGGGTGCGTTGGTTCCGGAGGAGAAACAGTTTTCAGAATGCGATCATATTCAGCTCGACGACCTGGGTCAGACAAGATGAACCAGGCATGGTTGATCTGGCGCATTACAGCGGAATCACCAGACTGTCTATCCGGATGATGGACAAGTGCTAGTCGTCGATAGGCACGTTGCAAAGACTCTTGAGTACTGTCAACTGGTACCCCTAATTGTTCGTACAACGATGGGTTGACCACCTCGCTCTTGGAATTTTCCATAGGTCAGCTTCTCAGCGCTATATGTCCAGGGTCTCCCGGTTCCAACTCACCTACTACCGCTGCGAAGTGACCCGCTTCTGTGAGTTCTGCAACGGCGTCGACAGCAGCAGACGCGTCGCAAGAGAATAAAAGGCCTCCTGAAGTTTGAGCATCACAGAGAATGAGGCGCTCAGTAAAAGATCCGCCACTCAAAAATGGTTCAAGAAAATCCAGGTTCCTTTCGGTGCCTCCAGCCACGAAACCACCTTCAACTAGGTCATTAATGCTGGGTAGCAGTGGAACCGATGTTGTTTCGACTGAGGCAGACAACCCACTGGCTGATGCCAGCTCGTAGAGGTGACCAAGGAGACCGAACCCTGTAACGTCCGTGGCAGCCGAGGCTCCCACTCGAGAGGCAGTTTTGGCCGCCGATGAGTTGAGGCGAGTCATTTCTCGAACGCCCGCATGGTAAACCTCATTTAATGAACCGTCTTGGGAAATAGCTCCAGGGTCGGAACGCTTTAAGGCTGTTGCCAATAAACCTGTTCCTATTGGTTTTGTTAGGACCAGAGCTTGGCCTGCTTCGCCTCCACCATTGGTAAGAAGTTCTTCAGGTGCAACTTCCCCCACGATAGACATTCCGTACATCGGTTCAGGTCCATCAACGGTATGACCGCCGGCTACGACCCACCCGCCCTCATCAGCAGCCATCTGACCTCCGATGAGGACATCACCGAGGATCTCCAAGGCAAGTTCCTCCCTCGGCCAAGCGACCAGGTTGAGCGCGAATAACGGTTCGCCTCCCATGGCATAAATGTCGCTGACAGCGTTCGTCGCGGATATCTGACCCCAGAGTTTTGGGTCATCAACTATTGGGGTGAAAAAGTCGGCTGTGGCAGCTAGAGCCTTCCCATCTGAGCGTTGCCACACGGCAGCGTCGTCGCTATTTTCTGTGCCGACCAGAAGGTCAGGATGACTAGGGTTTGGCAAGTGACGCAACACGTGCGCCAAGTCACTGGGACCGAGCTTGCAAGCTCAACCAGCGCCGTGGCTGTATTGGGTCAGTCGAATCAAACTTGTCACGCCACCACGGTAGTACCCAAGGACTAGTTCTCCGTATATGTGCTCATTGTCTCAAGGAAAATTTGCATTCCCCGATCACGGTCAATTTTGTAAGCAACTTCACAGTTGAGTGGTTGATCTCCCCAGCCGCGTTGATCCACAACCGTCATGCCCCGTGTGTGCGCTCCCTCGGTTTCAACCGCTACGTTCCGAAGTTCGAACTCAAATAATTCCGGGTGAGTTATGGCGAGAACAGCACATGGGTCGTGCAGAGGAACCCGCTGCCCGCGAGTTCTCTTCTGATACGACATGAGATAAAAGTCGAAAAGATCGGCAGCGAAACTTGCTACTTGATTATCGATGCTTCGGAGATCAGCGATGATTTGTTCATCAATACCGAATTCATGAGTGAGATTAAGTCCGGCCATTCGAAACGGTTTTAACCCGGAGCGAAAAACAATCGAAGCAGCATGGGGGTCAGCCCACACATTGAATTCTGCTGTGGCGGTCACGTTGCCCACTGTTGCGCTCCCACCCATGATCGATATCCCGGCAACGCGCTCGACGATGTCGGGTGCTTGTTGCACAGCTAAAGCAATATTTGTAAGAGGTCCGATCGGCACTAGCCACACGTCTTCATTGTTGCGAACGGTGTCAATGATGAAACGCACGGCATCTGAGCTTTTGGCAGAGCGTGCGACCTTTGGTCGGGGTGGCCCATCTAATCCTGTTTTGCCGTGGGCCTCTTCGGCATGTCTTGGCGGCAGTAAAAGAGGTTTTTCGGCACCAGCATGCACCTCAGCATCAAGACCAACAAGTTCTGCGAGGAGAAGAGCGTTATCGGTGGTTAAGTCCAGCGGTGCATTACCCGACACAGTCGTGATTCCTAGAATTTCGGTCAACTGGGCCGCCATCATGATCGCTATAGCATCGTCGTGTCCGGGGTCGCAGTCGATGATGAGTTTAGGTTTCATATTCTTGCCATCCCGGGGCCGTTCACGTCCGTGTCTCCCCAATAGTGGGGCAGTCTTAGGTACCCGACTCGTGGCAAGTCAAGCGCGGGTTTCAGTCCCTGATGGAGTTTGAGTCTTTGGATGGAGCGAACGTGACTCAGCATTTCGTAAAAAACCATCCAAAGGGAGCCCTCCAGATCATAGGTAATACTGCTGCCCTGTGGATCGTCGGTGCTTGCCCCTCTCGGAAGGGTGGTAATTACGTACTTCCAAAACTCTGTGCCTCTAACCGTTTGTGTTTCCGATCTGAGTAGTTCTATGGGCTGTTCTTCAACGAGTCTTGTCAGCCAACCGATCCCCAATTCTAGGTGGTTCAAGATGTCCGGTATTTGCCAGAATAAATCGGTATCGAGAACACGGTCCCATTTGTTGTTAGGTCCCATCTGATGCTCGGCCCAGTTAATTGGGTCGGGAATATCGCCGTTGGGCCATAGAAGGTGGCCCGCTCGTCTTTTGGTGAACACAAGAGCATCCCATGCGATATGGGAGACTTGTCTTCTGCAGGACCACCACATCCATTCCTTTTCGGGTGAGGTGTCGTGGAAATCCAGTTGGTCCTCCGACAGGTCTGTCAGCTCGGCTTCTACCCAATCGACGATGTGGAGGTACCAGGGCATCGCCCCCGACTCTGAAGAAGTAGGCATCTCGAGAATGTTGGGGTCTGTTAGAGCCATGTGACGAAGCTAGTCGTGCTCCTTGGATAGTTGCTGTTTAGGTGGGCAGTTCTTCGAAGGAACGTGGGCTTGGACAGTTGCATACGAGATTCCTGTCACCGTGAGCCCCATCAATTCTGCTTACAGGTGGCCAGTACTTGTCCCCAGAGCTCGAAGGGAGCGGGAAGGCGGCTTCTTCTCGCGTGTACGGATGACGCCAATCGTCTTTTAGTAGGTCTTCGGCTGGGTGTGGCGCATTTACGAGAGGGTTGTCCTCGGCGGGCCATTCACCTGATTCGATTCGAGCAATTTCCTTTCTGATTTCGATCATGGCATCGCAAAAGCGGTCGATTTCCTGTTTTGACTCACTTTCGGTTGGCTCAACCATCAATGTGCCCGGCACTGGGAAAGACATCGTTGGCGCATGAAAACCGTAGTCAACCAGCCTCTTTGCTATGTCTTCAACGGTTACGACCTCTGATAGCTGTCTCAGGTCCAAGATGCATTCATGGGCGACCAATCCATTTTGCCCTCGATATAAAACTGGATAGCTCTCGTCTAGCCGCACTGCGATGTAGTTGGCATTTAAAATCGCGACCGCCGTGGCGCGCTGCAACCCTTCTGCTCCCATCATCGCTATATACATCCATGGAATAGGGAGGATTCCTGCAGACCCCCATGGGGCCGCTGCTATGGCTCCACTTCCGGTTACTGGTCCAGCCTCGGGGACCAGCGGGTGATTGGGTAAGAAAGGGGCTAAATGTTCTCTCACCGCGACCGGACCTATGCCCGGGCCCCCTCCTCCGTGAGGGATGCAAAAGGTTTTGTGGAGGTTGAGGTGGCTTACATCTGCTCCGAACTGTCCGGGTGCGGCAAGTCCGACTAGAGCATTTAAGTTTGCTCCATCAACGTAGACCTGGCCGCCGGCTTTGTGGATTGTTCGACAGATCTGAACGATCCCTTCTTCAAATACCCCATGTGTCGACGGGTATGTGACCATTATCCCGGCAAGAACATCCTCATACTCAGCAACCTTCACTTGTAGGTCGTTGAGATCGATGTCGCCATGATGATCGCATTCGACAACGATGACTTTGAGTCCTGCCATAACCGCTGAAGCAGCGTTAGTCCCATGAGCCGAGGAAGGAATAAGGCAGACGTCTCGTTGATCTTCGCCTCGGGACTCGTGGTAACGCTTAATGGCTAAGAGGCCAGCGAACTCTCCTTGCGAGCCAGCATTAGGTTGTAGCGAAATTTTGTCGTATCCAGTGCACGCGAGCAGCCACTTGCTTAGCTCCTCAATTAGTTCCATGTAACCCCTTGCTTGGTCTAGAGGTGCGAACGGATGGATGTCCGCGAACTCTGGCCAGGTAATCGGTGTCATTTCACTCGCAGCATTGAGTTTCATTGTGCAGCTACCGAGAGGAATCATGCTTCGGTCTAAAGCGATGTCCTTGTCAGACAATCGGCGGATGTATCGGAGCATCTCGGTCTCTGAGCGGTAGGTATTGAAAACTGGATGATCTAGGTAGCTGGAAGAACGGCTTAGATGCTGAGGTATTCCTTTTTGGATGGCAAAAGTTTGTGAGTTTTCGCTGTCGTTCAAGAATGCCTGGAGTAAGTGATCAAGGGTCCCCTCATCACAGGTTTCGTCAAAGGTCACAGCGACGCGGTCTGAGTCAACGAACCGAATATTTATGCCCTCTGCGAGAGAGCGTTGCATAACTTCTGCTGCCGCATCTGGAACCTGAATGGTGAGTGTGTCGAAAAATGCTTGATTACAAATAGTGAACCCAGCAGATTTTAGTCTCGCCGCGAGCGCGGCGGTAAGGCTGTGGACCCGCTGAGCGATCTCCTTCAGGCCATCAGGACCATGGTAAACGGCGTACATAGATGCAATGACTGCAAGTAAAACCTGAGCTGTGCATATGTTGCTCGTGGCCTTTTCGCGACGGATATGTTGCTCACGAGTTTGCAGTGCCAATCGTGTTGCTGGGCGACCTCCACTGTCGAGTGAGACACCAACTAATCGGCCTGGGAGAGCTCGTTTGTGTTCTTCTCGTGCGGCGAGGTAACCAGCGTGAGGACCCCCGAAGCCGAGTGGAACCCCGAAACGTTGTGAAGTTCCGACGACCAAATCAGCCCCCAATTCTCCCGGAGGGGTCAGAAGGCAGAGGGCCAAGAGATCAGAAGCAACACAAAGAATTCCGTCATTTCCGTGGACTGCTTCCGCGATGTGGCTGATATCGCGAATGTCGCCTGAAGAGCCTGGGTATTGGACCAAAGCTCCGTAGCAATCGGCAGGATCGAGATCTTGCCAGGCATTACCAACCTGTATGTCAATGCCTAAGGCTTCGGCACGAGTTCGGACTACATCGATGGTTTGTGGGTAACAGTCCGAATCGACAAAGAATTTTTGCCCCGCGGCTTTTGTTAGGCGCCTAGCCATGGTCATTGCCTCAGCTGCAGCAGTGCTTTCATCCAGCAACGAACTATTAGATATTTCCATCCCGGTAAGGTCACAAACCAGTGTTTGGTAGTTGAGAAGAGCTTCCAGCCTGCCCTGGCTTATTTCTGGTTGGTAGGGCGTGTACGCGGTGTACCAACCAGGATTCTCGAGGACTCGACGGACCACCACAGCGGGTGTCACTGTGTTGTGATAACCCAGCCCTATTAGTGATTTCATGGGCTGGTTCAAACTCGCTATTCGCTGAATTTGGGCAATGGCATCAACCTCAGTTAGAGGATTCGGAAGATCAAGTGGTTCGTGTGCGCGGATGGCAGCTGGGACAACGGCATTGCACAGCTCCTCGAGACTGGGATAACCGGTAGCTGAAAGCATCAAAGCTATTTCGTCATCGCTTGGGCCAAGGTGCCGCACGAGAAAATCGGGTTGAGGGTTAAGTTCTTGCATGTGTAAGTCTCAATTTCGGCTGTAGTTGTGAGGAACGAATGGCAAAGCGCTGATTTGGCAAGGGACCTCTTTGCCCCGTACCTCAGCAACCAAAGTGCTTTCAGAGTGCGAAATGATTGGATCGACATAGCCCATGGCAACCGGTCGGTCACAAGTGGGTCCGAAGCCTCCGCTGGTGACAACTCCCACTTCTAGGCCTTCGTCGGTTCGTAGCTTTGCGCCGTCTCGGATTGGTCGCTTAGTTAGAGAGGAAATTCCTACTCGAGTTCGGTTAGTACCACCTGAGAATTGAGCGAGTATGACCTCGGCGCCAGCAAACGTAGGCTCGTTGCGACGCCGGCGGGGGATGGTCCATCCGAGACGAGCTTCCACTGGAGTAATCGTTTCGTCGAGTTCGTGGCCGTAAAGACACAGTCCGGCTTCAAGCCGCAGACTGTCCCTGGCCCCTAGACCACAAGAGCTGACGGTCTCGTCAAGGAGGAGCATTTCCGCGAGTTTGACAGCATTATCAGCCGGAACGATTAGTTCGAAGCCATCTTCTCCGGTGTAGCCGCTGCGGCTGATAGCACATTCAATTCCGTCAATTGAGAATTGGCCCGAAGCCATGAAGGTCAGATCTGCGATTGCTGAGTCGAAGCCTGACAGAACTTTCACCGCTTTTGGCCCCTGGAGTGCGACTTGAGCGAGGTCCTCTCGGATATGGATTTCCGTGTAATCGCCCAGAGCTGTTTGGATGCAGCGAAGATCACTCTCCACTCGTGAGGCGTTTAAAACCAAACGAAGTTGGGTGTTGCTTCTAGAGACGATGAGATCATCGATAACACCTCCTTGGTCATTGGTTAAGAGCGCGTACCGAAGACGACCCACTTCGAGGTCTTGAATGGAAGCGGGTGAGACAAGTTCCAGCGAATCGATTACTTCAGGCAGGGAGATCCCTGGTTTGGGAACAAGATCAACGATTCCCATATGGCTGACATCGAAGAGCCCTGCGGAGGAACGCGTCGCTAGGTGCTCGCCGAGAGTGCCGTCGAAACTGAGAGGCAATTCAAAACCAGCGAATGGGGCAAATTTCGCTCCTCGGTCGCAGTGCAGTGAATGCAGCGGCGACTTTTTGGATATTCGAGTTTCGGAAGGTTCGCTCATAGCTCACTAGCCCGCGTCGAGTTTCAAGCCCCGCGCTGTCTCGGAACCTGAGAGATTGGCCGCTTTGCGCAGTTTTCCCCTTCGGTGGAGCTAGCCGAAGCCGACTCTCTTTCCAGCGTTGCTTCTTCCCTGCGGTCCGGAGGCCTGAGAGTTTCCCGGGGCGGTTGCTCCTTCGGCGCCGGTCAACCGCAGTAGCGGTTAGCCAGACTCTCCCACTGGGCGTTGGCAGCAATCGCTATCTTAATCGTGGTGTACTCGCAACGGTGTGACCACTTGTCATTGCGGTAATGCGCTGAGAGGAACTACTTGAGAAAATCCGCTATGCGGTCCTTGGGGCGGCCGATGATTGCATTGTCGGACCTAACGAGAACTGGGCGCTGCATCAAAGCTTTGCGTTCAAGTAGGAGTTCCACGACGGCTTCGGGGTTATCCACATAGTCATCAGGGTCTAGTCCCAATTCTTTGAATTTCGAGTCCTTGCGCACCAGGTCCTCTACTGGGTCTTCTAAGACAGAGGTGATGTGTTCTAAAGTCTCCCGATCCGGCGGGGACTTCATATAGAGCACGATATTTGCATCAACGTTTTCCTCCTCAGCGACCGCTAAGGCGTTTTTGGACGACCCTCAATGGGGGTTGTGGTAAATCGTGACTTTAGGCATTGGTGCTCCTCGACATTTCAGATAGGACCGTATCAGCGTTTGAAGCCTTCTTGGATGCGCTCGATCATGTCAGGGGCGACACCAGGACCCTTTTCTCTCGCCCATTTGAGACCCTCTTCTCTGGTCATTTCAGCAAGTAACCGCATCTGTTTCTTTTCCTCTCGTAATGTGTGCCACGAATTCGTTGCGATGGTTTCCGCCCAGTCGTGAGTGGTCGCTTCAAGTTTGGCTTCAGGTACACACCGATTAGCCAGACCAATTTGGGTTGCCTCGGTTCCTTCGACGACTCGTCCGCTGTACATGATGTCGCGCGCAACCAACGGGCCGACTCGCTCTGGCAAGCGATTGGTCATTCCCCACGTCGGAACCATGCCCCATTTTCCATGTGTGTCGCAGAAACGAGCGTCGTCAGCACAAATGAGCAAATCGCATGCTAGAGCCAGCTCCAATGCACCTGTATAGCAATGACCGCGTACCGAAGCGATCACCGGTTGAGGCATGTGTTCGATGAAATCAAGTGTTTCCGCCTGTTGGTATGGGTTGACTGACCTGTCACCCTTTTCGATTGCCTTTAGATCGTTTCCGGCGGAGAACGACCGGCCGGCTCCGGTCAGGATCACTACACCGATTTCATCTGGGGAATCAGCAATGTCGGATAGGAGCGATCTGAGCTGTTCAAAAAGGAGAGGACTCAAAGCATTGAGTGCTTCGGGTCGATTCAGAGTGAGAGTAGACACTCCATGATGGTCGGTTCGTATTACTAATGGACTGTCGGCGTCATTCATGCTTGCAGTGTCCCACACAGCGGAACCGCTAGCTACGCGATACGACGTTGGGCTTCCAGATCAGATGCATCTGCGGCCTCAACCTCTTCTCGACTGACACCGAGCATGAAAAGAATTGCATCCAGATACGGAACATTAAGAGAAGTGTCAGCCGCCCCTGCCAATGCAGGTTTAGCGTTGAACGCGATTCCTAACCCTGCCTTTTGCAGCATCGGCAGGTCATTAGCTCCATCCCCAATTGCGACAGTTTGTTCCAAAGAGATGCCCTCGCTGAGTGCGATACTTTCGAGGAGCGTTGCCTTGGCTTCGGGATCAATAATGTCGCCTTCAATCCGCCCTGTCAGGACACCATCGACAACCTCGAGTTTGTTGGCGTAAGAGTGATCGATGCCCAGTTGTTTGGCTAACTCGTCTGTGAAGTGAGTGAACCCTCCGCTGATTATTGCCACTCGGTATCCGAGGCGTTTCAACGTTCGAATAAAAGTCCTGGCACCTGCGGTAAGCACCATTCGTGATTTAGAGCGATTGATTATTTCGTCCCCCGCGCCCGCTAACAATTGGACCCTTTGTTCTAGCGCCTCGGAGTAATCAATTTCTCCCCGCATGGCCTGCTCGGTTAGGCGACTTATTTCCTCACCATGGCCTGCCTCGTCGGCTAACAAATCGATCACCTCATTGCGAATAAGGGTCGAATCGACATCAAGAACTATCAGCCGGCTCGAGCGTCGCGACAAGTCATGAGGCTGAACTGCGATATCGATACCTTCCTGCGCTGCTACATCCATGAGTGATGCTCGTAATTTTTCTGGGTCTGCACCTTCAACTAGAAATTCGTAACTCCAGACCGGAAATCGTGAGAGGCGATGGATTCGATCGATGTTGGCACCGCTCGACGTAATTGCACCGCTGGTTCGCGCCAGAGAACTCGGAGAAAGCTCGGAGGCCAATGCTGTAACGACGTGACGCTTGACGTGCTGAGTTGGGGTGGAATCGATGACCTCGAAATCAATATCTAAATCCCGTTCCCAACCGAACAAGAGAACCTCCTTAACTAAATCCTTTCCCGTTGGGACTGAGATTGCTAGACCTAAAGTGAGTTGACGCCTGACTACGACTTGCTCAATGTCTTGCAACTCCGCGTCAAGAGAGGACAGAAGACTCAGGAGTTCGGTAGTTATGCCCGGCCGATCTTGGCCAGTCACTCTGATCAATATGGTCTGGGGGAGGGCCACTGCTTTGACCGTACAGTGCTGAGTCGAACTGTTCTAGAACCCTGACGAACATATTTCAATCTGGGCTTTCGAGATACTGAACAATCACGGTCGGCATTAAAAATCGAGAGGTTGTACCACAAAAATCTGCCAAGTTTTGATAGGAAGAGCCTGTCGTTCCGAATTGCGGAAGTTGTATGAACTCTCTGATTCAGGTACTCCGTAGCTTTCCCCAGTGGCTTCAACAGAGTGCTCCGGGCTTGACGCTAGTTGCCGGCGCGACTGCAGCGGCCTTATGGATTAACGCTGTCACCAATTTGTCGGCTGGAGCCATTGCATTGGTTTTCGGACTTTGCTTCGGAAATATTTCCGCCGGTTTAGGGCGCGCGCAGGTTGGGTTGACGTTTTCCTCACGACGCCTGTTGAGAGTCGGCGTGGTGTTGTTGGGGTTTCGGTTAAGTGTTTCCGAACTTGGTCAGAGCATGAACTGGTTCGACGCGCTCATGGTGGTCAGCCTGGTTTCGCTGACCCTGTGGGGAGTCGGACGCGTATGTAAAGCGTTTGGTTTGTCGCCAGATTTCGGACGACTTCTTGGAGTCGGATATGCAGTTTGTGGCGTTTCAGCGATAGCGGCCGTAAAGCCGTTAACGAAAGCAGAGGAAGAAGAGGTGGCCTACGCAGTTGGAGTAGTCACACTTTTTGGAACTCTGTCGATGGCGTGTTACCCAGTCATCGGAGCGATCGCAAACCTCGCGCCTGAAACATTTGGTTGGTGGGCGGGATCAGCGATTCACGACGTCGCGCAAGTGGTTGCGACGGCAACGATGCGAGGAGATGAAGCCCTGGAAACAGCGGTTGTTATCAAACTCGGGCGAGTCGCGCTCCTAGGACCGATCCTTATCTTTGTGAGTATGAAAACTCGAGGTCGAGCCAACTCCGAGAGGTCGGCCGCTGTAAAAGCAATCCCTCTGTTTGTGGTTGGCTTCATCCTCGCTGTAGTGGCGCGGTCAATTGAGATTTTGCCGATCGGAATCCTTGAACTGTTAGATGACATGAGGAAGATCTTTCTGACGGCGGCGATGGTTGGAGTAGGAGCCCTAGTGAAGTTGAGAAGTCTTGCGTCGATGGGTCGTGGCCCGCTTAACGCTGGGTTCATTTCTTGGCTCCTACTCGCGGGTATAGCGTTCGTGGTAAGCGGACTCTTGACCTAAAAGAAGATGAACGTCGTTAGCCACTGAGAGTCTTGGTATCTAGGCGAGTACCTTTTGAAAGAGATGTCGGACGTTTGGGAGTTCCATGGTTGAGATTAACGGAAATTGTGAAGAAGATTTTCTGTTGGTTCAAGATGCATTTGAGGCAAATTTCGACTCAGGTGAAGAACTCGGCGCGAGTGCTGCGGTAACGGTTGATGGTCAGCCTGTCGTCGATCTATGGGCGGGCAGCAAGAACCTTGCAGGAGAGCCTTGGCAAGAAAACACAATCGTTAACGTGTACTCCACAACAAAAACGATGGCGTCTATCTGCATGCTTATGCTGGCAGATCGTAAATTGATCGACTTCTCTGATCCTGTAGCGAAGTATTGGCCTGAGTTTGCAGCCAATGGTAAAGATGAGGTGCTGGTAGGCCACGTCATGACTCATCAGACCGGATGTTCGGGGTTCCCAAGAATCATTACGGCTGGCGAGCTATACGACCATGAGCTCTGTGCGTCTTTGTTGGCGGAGATGGAACCATGGTGGAAGCCGGGCACGGCACCGGGTTACCACGCGTTGACCCAGGGAACGCTTCAGGCCGAGATCCTGCGCCGGGTCGATGGACGGACGTTGGGAAGATTTTTCAAAGAAGAAGTGAGTGAACCTCTTGAAGCCGATTTTCATATTGGCTTACCTGCCTCAGAAGGAAGTCGCGTAGCTGAGTTAGACCCTCCTGATCGGAGTATCGATGAGCTGGTTGAGGTTGAACCTGATTCCGTCGCCGCGAAGACCTTCGGCAGTTGTGTTCTTGATGGCACAGAAACAGCTACCGATGAGTGGAGAGAAGCGGAGATACCTGCTGCGGGTGGTATTGGAAATGCTCGGTCTATTTCCCGGGTTCACTCTGCAATAGCGTGCGGCGGGACAGTCGATGGGATCAAGATTGTTAGTTACGAAACCATCGAAGCCGCATTGGAGCGTCAGACCTTCGAGCGTGACCTGGTTCTAGGACTAGGGGTTCCTTACGGTATGGGCTTCGGCATCAATCATGAGCGAGTTCCGCTCACTCCGAGTGCCAGAACTCTTTATTGGTTTGGTTGGGGAGGTTCGATGGGGGTGATGGATTTAGATCAACGAGTGACCATTTCCTACTCAATGAACAGAATGGCCGCCGGCCTAGTTGGTGATTCGCGTGCATTTAATCTGATAGCGGCAACGTACGCAGCGCTGGAGAAAGCAAAGGGCTAGATCCCTTAGAAAACTAGATTGCTTGGATCTCCTGAATGACGTCCGGTGGCAGGTCCGCAGGAATTTCAGGTGATGCGCTTGCGCCTATCGCATCGGTGAGACCACCGAACCGCTCCGAGACAGCGGCAGCTATCTCATCGTGTCTTCCAACGGCCGCGAAGTGCCTGACAACGTCGTCGCTTACCAGAGCTGCCATTTTGGACCAGCCGTTGTTCTTGGATAGGTGATTGAGTTCTTGGCCTAGATCAAGGAGGTCGTGTTGTTCGAGAACAGGCCAATACGCCTTGGTGCTTCCGTAAAAGCCGATTCGATATCTAATCCAGTCCATCATTTTCGCCACCGATTCATCGTCCGGTCCGGTACAAAGAAAACCTCCGCCGCTTATTTCAAAATGATCATGAGGTATTGAATTCTCTTGGAGTCCCTTCTGTAATTGAGGCAACACCTTCTCCTCAAGATATGGGCGCGTACAAAACGCGTGGAGTCTGACTCCATCACAGACGCGGCCCGCAGTTCGTAGCATCGCAGGCCCCACCGCAGCCATCGTGATCTTAGGTAGAGGAACCGTTAAAGGTTCAGGGGTGAAATTGGGAGTCATAAGAGTGAAGTTGTAGAACTCGCCTTGGTAGTTCAAAGGCTCGCCGGTTAACCACGTTTTCCAAATCGCTCTTATCGCTTCAACGTATTCCCGCATTCGTGGAGCAGGAGTCGACCACTTAACGCTAAAGCGACGCTCATTGTGGCCACGAACCTGGCTTCCCAGGCCCAATTCGAAACGGCCAGAACTTGCTTGTTGGAGGTCCCATCCGAGGTTGGCAGCGTTCATGGGACTTCTGGGGAAGGCGATAGCGACCCCGGTTGCTAGTTCCAGCTTTTCTGAGTGGACTGCCGCCACTGCCAGCGGTAGGAAAGGATCGTGTCTGTTTTCAAGAGCGACAATTCCGTCGTAGCCGTCGGCCTCGATGCGCCTGGTTGCTTCGGGAATATCGTTTAAGTCGGCTTGTGGGAGGGTGGCGAATACCTTCATCGTCGTTATCTCCTAGGCAGGACGTCTGCAAAAGTGTCCCACTGTTTCCAGTCAGGCTCAGGTGGTGCAACTGAGCCGCCTGGAGCGAATTCGGAGATCGTCCCCGATTCGAGATCGTGGATGTAGCGGGGGCAGTTAGGAAAAATTCTGATCAATTTAACTTCGACTACTGCCTCGGCTCCGTCGAAGTCTGATAGTGCTGCTTCGTCAAGCAGAATGCTGGCGGTGCCGTGAATTCGAATTCGGTTGGCTTTTGCGTTCTGTCGGATGAATAACAATGCGACGTTACTGGTTTCTTGGATGCTTCCTAAGGAGCGGTACATGCCGTTTCCGTCGTAGGACGGGAACCGAAGCGTTTGGCGATCGAGAACTTTGACGAATCCAGGCCGACCGCCTTTGTAAGAAACGTCGGGGAAACCGTCACCATCTACGGTCGCCAGGAAGAAATAGCTAGCTCGCTCCAGATATGCAGCAGTCTGATCATCTATTGATGTACTTACGGTTACTTCGTTGAGCCGGTCTGCCAGCCTCCGCGCATCGAAGTGGTCTTGCATGGCTCTCGCCCCGGTTCCGTACAGTTCGCCGGCAGATTCAGTCATAGGTACAGACTAGGCCGAGAGCAAAGAGCGCCTCTTTGTTACGGAGTGGGTTTATGCGCTTTACGGGAACCAGCCTCCCAGTCCTCCATAACCGGAGCTGATTCGAGCGTTCCTAGCACGTTTATTTGGGGAGGTTCGCGGAGTGATCGCTTCATTTCTGCGAAGCCCGGGAAGCTGGCCAACTCGATGACTGCGTTCCACAGGGGAACAGCGTCGTCGTCACTCGGGACTCTTGAAATAACGGGACCAAAAAAAGACAGGCCGGTAGGTGGTTGAAACGAGATGATCGGAGTTCCTACGTCTCGGCCGGTTCGCGAAAGAGCCAGTTCAGTTTCGTTTTCAATTATTTCATCCCATTGAGAATCATCCACGGCCACGGCATGCCTGATCGGTAGGCCAGCGGTTGTGAGACATTTTTCCGTGTGTTCGACGGTGCCCAGTTGTTTTCGTAAACCCGGCTGTTGGTCTAGTTCCCAATAGTGGGTGCCAAATGCTGCGTACAGAGCAGACATGGCGCCTCGTCCTTCTTCTTCTCGGACCTGTGCTGCTGCCCGCAGAAAACGAAGCCCTGAGGTATGTCCTTGTTCGTAGCCGGCTGGAAAGTCAGTGTCGTAGTTCTTCTCTTTGTTGAGTATCCGTAACGAGATAAATCGCCAATCAACTGAATAGTCAGTTTGGGCCGCTACTTTCTCTATCCACCTAGAGGTCACCCAAGCAAAAGGACAAATAGGATCCCAAAAGAACTCAATGTCGTAATTGTCTTCACTCATACCCGACATGGTTACCACGTCTGCGCCTATGGTCGAATGGGTGAGTGAAAATGAACAAATCCCGGGCAGTATTCCGGAGCCAGAAATGCTGGATTCGGCGGGTGGGGGCCGGATAGCACTCCATTGTCTCGGGGGAGAGGGACCGCCGGCGCTCTTCGTTCACGCTACGGGTTTCAATGCTCGCACGTATGGCCCATTTGTCAGCGGTCTTGTTGGCCAATTCACAATATGGGCTCCGGATTTGAGGTCTCATGGATGGAGCACTCCACCTCGTAATGGCGACTATGAGTGGACGAGCCTTGCTGAGGATTTATTAGTTGTAGTCGACCATCTCGAGATCAAGACAGGGGAACTTGATTGTGTAGGTCATTCCGTAGGCGCCGCGACCCTGCTGTTAGCGGATGCTTTGCGGCCCGGTTTGATACGGCGCATGTATGGCTATGAACCGGTTATGTGGAGACCTGGTGAAGCTTTCCCACCGGGTCAGAACCCACTGATCTCGGGAGCCCAGAAAAGGCGCGAGGTCTTCGGCTCTCGAGCCGAAGCTCTGGAGAGATTTGCCAGCAGACCGCCGTTTTCTACCTGTAGGTCTGATGCGCTGCATAGCTACGTTTCGAATCTTTTCGAAGATCTAGAAGACGGCACGGTGCGTTTGCGGTGCAGAGGTTCCGAAGAAGCTCAAGTTTATGACGGTGAACGAGTGTCGACGAACGACAAGATCCGCAACTGCAAAGCAAGAGTTGTGATCGGTAAGAGTGGTGACCATGGCTTCGGAAATCTTGGAGAACCAGCTGCAGAGGCCCTAGATAATTGTCGAACGATTGATTACGAGGGTTTGACTCACTTTGGCCCACTCGAAGCACCCGGCCGCCTATCCGCCGACGCTTTGGCAGCATTGTCGAACTCTTAACCAGCGGGCTTCGTGCCCTGCGTTGAGAGAAACGAAAGGATTTCTTGAGTGAGGAGATCTGGCTGATCTCTGTGCGCAATATGGCCACAGTCTGGAATGAACTTACCAATTGCTTGTGGAACTCTCTGGACGATGCCGTGGACCATCTCCTCGGTCGCGTATTCGTCGCGGTCACCTTGCATCACCAGTAGTGAACAAGAGATATCGCCGAGACCGTCGCAGATGTCGAAGGTCTCAAAACTTGGATCCAACCAAATCTTCGACCAGCGATCAAACGCAACAGCTGGATGATCATGATGGCGTGCCATACCCTCAACAATTTGCTCGCGTCGCTCTTTCGCCGCTCGTACTCCATTGAGGCCAGCTGGCTCAACGAAGATATGTGCTGCGATAGTGATAACTCCGAGCGGATCCAAAAGGTCGGAAGCGGCCGCTATCAATGCGATTGACGCTCCATCACTATGGCCGAGCAGAATTGGTTGGCTGATTTCGAAATATTGAAGAAGCGCGGGTAATATTTCCAGAGCCTCGCGATGCATGAAATCTGGTCCGTAACGGGTCGGGCCTGGCTGGGAGCGCCCGTATCCGCTTCTGTCATATGTAACAACTGGTAGACCCGTTGCGGCGTGGACCCGATCAGGGAAGTCATGCCACTGGGTAATTGACCCCAGCCCTTCATGCAACATGACAACGGTCGGCCCTCTTCCAATCGCTCCGGTCGTCTCAACTGCTAAACGAAGGCCTGATATCTCGTGAATTTCAGACATGAGTCTTTATTGTTGATTGGCCAACTAGGCATGTTTTTGCAGCTACCTTGCCGGTAATGGTGTTTAGTCCGATCATTGGAACCTTGATCTATCTCCTCGATCGCGACAGTAATAGTGTTCTCCTGATAAATCGTGATGCCCGACCTGATGATGATCATTACGGAAAGTTCAACGGTCTTGGGGGAAAGCTAGAACTAGATGAGTCAGTCGCGGCAGGAGCACTTCGAGAGCTTGTAGAAGAGGCAGGTGTTACAGCTACCTCACTTTCTTTGAGGGGCACCATAAGTTGGTCAAATTTCGGTCCCAAGCGCGAGGAGTGGTTGGGATTTATTTTTCTCGCGGATGCGTGGGAGGGGGAACTCTTGTCTAGTAACGATGAGGGCTCGCTTGTTTGGGTTCAACTCGAACGGCTCTTACAAGCCTGTGACGGTGACCCCGACGTCCGGGCGTCAGCGGATCTTCCGATGTGGGAAGGAGATCGAAATTTCATACCGTTGGTGTTTGATGATGATGAGCGGCAGTTTCATGGATCGATGCCATATGACGGTGATAGACCCCTTAGTTGGACCTACCAGCGGATATAGCGTTTACAGTCGGACATAGTCGTAGTCGACGGGCCGTGTGTTGATTCCCGTTGTGGGAGCCGAAATCCAACTCGCCATCTGGCCAGCTTCATAGACCGGTTGCATTAGTGATAGCACGAACTCCCGGTCTGAATCGGTCGGCAGGAAGTTGGGCGCTGACTCATTCCATTCGACTTCGGAAGTTATCGTGCCGTCCGGAGCCACAAATTGGTTTTGGTGCACTCCAACCTGTCGATGGAACGCCTCGTGGGGGAGCTTGAGTTGAAGATCGATCCCGTTCTCGTCAAGGATTCGATTCCAACGACGCATCCCTTTCGCGCAATCATCGATATATGAGCGTCTCAGTTGCTGGTTGACAACAGTGATTGCGGATCGAGATGTTTCAGTCCACTTGCCATCCACAATTTCTGTTATCGAGTCTTGTTCGTTGACGAGAAGGTGATCATCTTTATAGGAATCCTCAGCGAACCTTCCCTTTAATCCAGCCGAGTAATAGTTGGCTGCATTCGTTGACGTTTCAGACCCAAACAAGTCCAGAGAAACGGAGAAGTGAAAGTTTATGTACTTTTGGAGCGTCGCTAAGTCAACAACTCCGTAGCTCCGGACATCGTCAGTGTTGTGCTCATTCATGACATCGCACGTTCTTTGGATGACTCGCCCTATTCCTGAAGCACCCACGAACATATGGTGGGCCTCCTCTTTCAACATAAAATCGCAAGTTCGACTTAATGGGTCGAAGGCCGACTCTTTGAGAGCTCCTAACTGATACTTGCCATCCCGGTCGGTGAAGTAAGTGAAGAGCAAATAAGACAGCCAATCCGATGTCTTCTCGTTGAAAGCACCGAGGATGCGAGGATGGTCGGGATCACCAGAGTTTCTCTCCAAGAGAGCATCAGCCTCATCTCGTCCATCGCGACCAAAATACGCATGGAGTAGATAGACCATCGCCCACAGGTGACGACCTTCTTCTACATTAATTTGAAATAGGTTCCGCAAGTCATAGAGCGAAGGAGCGGTCTGACCTAAGTATCTCTGTTGCTCAACCGACGCTGGTTCGGTATCACCTTGCACCACGATTAGTCGTCTCAGTTCAGTTCTGAATTCACCCGGTACTTCATGCCAGACCGGCTGCCCTTTAAGTTCACCGAATCCAATTCGCCGATCAATTTCCGGTTCAGAAAGAAATATGCCCCAGCGATATTCAGGCAGGGTCACGTGAGAGAAGTGAGCCCAACCTTGCTGTCCGACATCCACAGCTGTGCGCAAATATATTTCTTTGTCTTGGAAGTTCACTGGCCCCATTTCAGACCACCAATTAGCGAATCGAGGTTGCCAGTTCTCTAGGGCTCGCTGGAGGCGCCTGTCGCCAACGAGATCTACGTTGTTAGGAATTTTTTCCGAATAATCGATTGCTTTAGTCATCTGATCGTCTGTTTATCGTTGTCATTAGGTGCGTCGATTATCGAATTCGGGACGAGACCCGCTGCCATAGCGTTGAAGCGCTCCCGTTGATCCACTCGCATTTGATCTAGTAAATACCCAATTCTGCCAAGCCGAAAGTCGAGCGAAGATCTTTGTAGCCATAGTTTCAGGACCAGCAAACCTCAGATTTGCTTCCATGGCCGTCAAAGAGTCTGCTGAAAAGCTAGATCGTTCTTCAATAAACAGCCTCAGTTCATCATCCCAGTCCAAATCATCCGGGGTAGCGCTCACTAACCCCAGCTGGGCTGCTTCGTCGGCCAAGATATTTACATTGGAGAGAGGAGAAAGTGTTGTCAAACTTTCTTCGTCGCCCCAGAAACGAGAGTTCAATCGGCTTAATCCATTCCACATGGGCATTGTTCCGAAGTTGGTGTGAGTGAGACGTATCGATGTCGCCGGTAAGGGGTTGTCATGCTCTTCGAAGCGCCCCTCAAGCATGAAAATACGATCAGCGGCAAGGGCCACTTCGAAGAGAATTCCGACAAAACACGACCCAGGTTCGATTGCAGCGATCAACGTCTTAGCGGTTAGATCAAGCCTCGTTAAACATCTTTTCCAAAGAAGCTTGATCTCGTGGTCGCCATTTTCTATTGAATCAGAAAGTGCAGAATCCATAGCCACCGCGCTCTCAAGAGGCCCTTCTGTTCGCAAGATCAAGGTACCAATGTCGGGATAGTCAAATCGAAGGCGGCAGAGAACGTCATCTAGTTCACGGGCAGTTTGGAGCAGCCAATCAGGATGAGCGGCTACCAAAACCTTCAGTTCAGCATGACTTTCGAAGAGTTCTACTTTGACCCAGTTGTAGTCGATGCGATCCTCAGAAATCTTCACCTCCAACGGGGGGACATGAACAGGCCCTCCCTCAAGGCGGACAGTTGAGGCTGCAAGTTCACGTGCTCGGCGAGCAACGGCTTCATCGAATTCGGTAGGTATAGCGAGCTCATCGACTAAGCCCCACTCCAAGGCTTCTTCCCCCGACGTGCCCTCCGCTTTGGTCGCTATAACGTCAGCCCTATCGCGTCGGACGTGTCTTTTGTCTGTGAGGCGGGTCAGACCGCCAGTTCCTGGAAGAACCCCGAGCAACGGCACTTCCGGCAAGGAAATAGAAGTGCTCTTGTCATCAACCAGAAGAATATGGTCGCAAGCGAGTGCCAATTCATACCCACCACCTGAGCAGGCTCCATTGACGGCGGCTAGAAATTTGATTCCACTTACAGCGCTAGCTTCCTCCATCTCTAATCTTGTTTCGTTGGTGTATTTGCAGAAGTTGATTTTGTGAGAGTGATCAGCGGCTGCCAGCATTCGAATATTGGCACCGGCACAAAACGTTCCTTCCAAGCCACTCGTAATTACGACACATTTCACGTTCGGATGACTAAGACGGATATGGCGGATGGCATTCGCTAGCTCGATGTCGACGCCTATGTCGTAGCTGTTTAGCTTCAATTCATAGGTGCCAAATGCTGCGGCCGTCGGGTCGACCGTAAGTGTCAAGGTCGCGATTTCGCCGTCGAGCGAAAAGCCCCAATGTTGAAATTTGTCAGGCGTGATATCGAAAGTCGTCACGTCGTCAACTTAAGGAAGTGGCTTTTCTGGATATCGCGATCAACTCTTGATACGCCTTTCGCATTTTCGTCCCACACTCTAAACACGTGAGAGGCTGTAACTCATGGCTAGCAGAAGGGAATTTTCTTGACCAGTAATGCGTTACACAGGTTCCTCATTGATCCGGCGGCTATTGCGCCGGATGTGGTTGCGCTAACGGATGCTCCGACTGGGGCAACGACAACTCGATATGAGTTGTTGGAAGAGGCGCAAGCTGTAGCGCGCCTGCTTTCGAAACAGGGTGTGGTTGCGGAACAAAGAGTTTTAATGTGCTGCGCTGACACAAAAGCATTTCTGGCGTGGTTTTGGGGCGCGATGTGGATAGGCGCTGTACCCGTCCCAGTTTCGACGATGCTCACAGCGAAGGATTACAAATTCCTTATAGAAGACTCACGTGCTGTTGGGGTGACGTACTCTCCTGTTTTCAGCGATGCGATCAACGAAGCCGCTGTTGACCAACCGTTCCTGAAATGGATGCAGGTCGATGAAGAAATCCCCGATCTACTTGAGGAAGTGGAGCTTGGAGAACCGTTTCCAGCTGTCGACGATGACATCGCGTTCTGGCTGTACACATCTGGTACGACCGGGTTTCCCAAAGGGGCGATGCACCGGCATATAGACCTCGGGTTTTGTACCGACGTGTATGCGAAAGCAGTACTAGAGATGGGCAGTAATGATGTGGTCTACTCGGTAGCCAAACTGTTCTTTGCATATGGACTCGGAAATGCAGGATATTTTCCGGCCGGGACCGGCGCCCAATCAGTCCTCAACCCAGGTCGACCGGTACCTGAAGAGATTTCGGCTCATGTCCTTTTGTACCGCCCAACAATTTTTTTCGGGGTCCCCACCTCGTTCGGTCAACTGTTGAGCTCGGATGTACCCGACAACACGTTCGCATCGGTGAGGATCGCTGTGTCAGCGGGTGAACCCCTTCCACCTGACATACATCAGCGATTCAAAGAGAGATTTGGTGTTGAGATTTTGGATGGTCTTGGAACAACTGAACTCGCCCACATTGCTATATCCAATAGGCCGGGTTGCTCGGTGCCGGGAACTAGCGGGACCGTGGTGGAAGGGTATGAGGTCTCCCTTCGCGATGAGAGTGGAGAAGAAGTGCAAGACGGAGAAGCCGGCAGGCTCTACGTGAAAGGAGAATCGGTCATGGTCGGGTATTGGAACCGAACCGGCCAGACGCGACAAGCATTGTCGGGAGCGTTCCTAGCTACAGGCGATACATATGTCCACAACCCGGACGGCACCTACACCTGTCTAGGAAGGTCAGACGACATGTTGAAGGTAGGAGGAATCTGGGTCAGTCCAACCGAAGTTGAGTCTTGCATTCTCGAACTCAAAGAAATAGCGCAAGTAGCTGTTGTTGGAGCGGATGATGAGGACGGACTTGTCAAACCTAAGGCCTTTGTCGTTCCCGAAACGTCATCAGCGGACGTTGATCTCAAGACCTTGGTGCAAGAACACGTCAAAGAGCGTTTAGCGCCGTTCAAATACCCTAGATGGGTCGAAATAGTTGATGAGCTTCCGCAAACTGCGACGGGGAAGATCAAGCGGTATTTACTCCGCTCTTAGCTCTCCGTATTCGGTGATCCCCAAGCTCGAGCTATTGCTTGCGGAAATTCTTCTATCCATTGGATGAGATCGTGCCCACAGACGCGCTCCGTAAAATGATGAGGCGAGGAATGGAAGTGGAGCCATGCAGCCCATGCTTCGGTCGCCTGGTGGAAACCTTGCTCCAAAGTGCCGGCACAAAGGTGCACAAAAGGAGCGCCCTCCGGATCCCAATGCATTTGTTCGCTAGGGGGCATACCAGTGGAGTAGGCGATGCAATGGCCGTATCGGTTTCGGTGCATTGATCCAGTTGCCAATGCATGTCCTGCGCCATCAGAACATCCGAAGATCGCGCGAAACTCTCGATCAGTCGACGCAGAGAATTCGTTTTCAGCCCATTGAGAAATCTCGTCAACGAAGAACCGCTGATGACGATCGAATCGTTGATCATCAAAACCAGGCAGGTACTCAAGTGCGCGCTCATTGCCGGTGTGATCCATCGGGGCCGCATGGGGCGCAACGATCAACAACGGCTGAATGAGCCCGGATGAAATAGCTGCATCAATCCGACGGATGTATGGCTCAATCATGTTGCCATCGGTTGAATAGACGACAGGAAGTTGAGAATGCAGCTGGTGGTCAGGAGGAAGGTAAACCTTTATTCGTCTATTTTCACGGAGCGCTGTGCTTGTGAACTCGTGGGTAGAAAGTAAGCCGTCCAATGCGTCATCTTCATTGCTTGGCATCTCCTTGGGAGCGAGTTCTCCTCTGTAACGGTTGTCGACCGGACCTCTGCCCCCAATTGGCATTCCGTTATTGTCAAGGCTCCAAAACCCGTATCCGAACACTGCCTCATCGAGCCGATCAACACGGATTTGAACACACCAAAGGTCTGTTTGAGCACCAGATCCATCTTGAACGTTCCACATCGGAAGCTCAAAGACTGGTCCAGGGATAATTCCCGCAGCATCTGACCGGCACGCGAGAGTCAGATCGTTACCATCAGACCAAGCTCCGTTGGGGAATTGTTCTAGACCTTGGCGGACTTCCTCGGCGCTGGGTTCAGACCAGATTCGACAAAATCGCTGACCCGCCGGTAACCCTTCGGTTTCATAACGTTCCCGGGCTCGCAACTTGTTCTGCCCAGTGACGTTTCGGCGCATCTCATCTAAAGAAGGTAAGCCGAACGATTGACGCATCTCGTCATCGGCAACTCCGTCCAGCGGGGCCATGACGAGATCACCCTGATGTTCAAGGACCACGGTCCCGAACCTTTGAGGACGCCCACTCATAAGTGCCACTTTGTCTGCGCATTCAGCAAACAAAGATCCAGCTCCGGGAACATCAGCAGTGTGAGCTCTTCCTGCAAGCTCGCCGGCAATGGGTAGTTGTTGGGGTCCAGCGAAGATAGAGAGAGCTCTCGCCGCTCTCAGAGCCTCTGCACCGCGGAGTTCTGCGAGTCCTTCTTCTTGCAGCAATTGGCGCACGAAAAAGGGAGCGCTATCTGGGTCTGCTGACTCCAACTGAGTTAATAGATCGCCGATGGCGGTCACGCTGCCTCCTAAGGACCCTTTCAGGGTAGCTCTCCATCAAGCACGCTTTTCTTTGGTTAAAGACTAAGCGACGTGATCTTAAGCATCATTCAGTTGTAGCGTCACCACCAACAGCCAACTACAGAGGAGATGCCGTGTCTGAAGAACTTGTCATAACTGAAAAGCGTGGTCACATCCAGATTCTCACTTTGAATCGCCCCGAAGATATGAATGCTTTTAACACTGCGTTAGCAACCGCTCTAGGTGAAGCCCTAGAAGCTATGGACAATGACGAGGAAGTCCGAGTTGGTGTTCTGACGGGTGCTGGCAGAGGATTCAGTGCCGGGATGGATTTGAAACAATTCGCTGACGGCGGCATTGAAGCGATGCCTAACGTGGGTGATCGAGGTTTCGCCGGGATCACAGAAAAAAGCTGTGCAAAGCCGTTGATCGCTGCAGTAGAAGGATTCGCCTTGGCGGGAGGCCTCGAAGTTGCTCTTTCCTGTGACCTGATCGTGGCCTCGGAAGGGGCGAAGCTAGGTATCCCCGAAGCTGGTGTAGGGCTGTTCGCCGGTGCTGGAGCATTACTGCGATTGCCTCGCCAATTGCCATACAGCCTTGCTATGGAGATGGCTCTTACCGCAGATCCGATTTCTGCTGAAGTGGCGCACCAACACGGAATGGTAAATCGGGTAGTTCCTAAGGGCGAAACTTTGTCAGCTGCCTTGGAGCTCGCAGAAAGAATTTCGAAGAACGCACCTATGGGAGTTAGGGCATCAAAACAACTCATTAAAGATGTTCTGGGTGTCTCCGAAGATGAGTTTTGGGGCTTTCAACGACCCGCTTTAGAAGAAGTCTTTGCTTCAGAAGATGCTTTCGAGGGGGCAACCGCCTTCGCTGAAAAGCGCGACCCTAACTGGCAGGACAAATAGGCACATTCTTGTCGGAAAGTAAATGGAGTCAACAGAGAAATGTTCCCCGGGGCTTCACCTATGACGAGCGCTGGCAAGGTTTAGCTGACTCTGGGCAAAACATTCATGGAGAGGCTGATTTCATCTCAGGATTGAAGCCTGCCTCTGTGCTTGACGCAGGCTGTGGTACCGGGCGAGTGGCGATTGAGTTGGTCCGACGTGGCATCGATTGCGTGGGTGTCGACCTTGATCGTGAGATGTTGGCGGCGGCGTCTCAGAAGGCTCCAACCTTGGACTGGGTCGAAGCGGACCTAAAAGACTTCAACCTAGGCCGAACCTTTGACATCGCAGTTCTGGCAGGCAATGTGATGATCTTTGTGCTTTCTGGATCTGAAGAGCTAGTTATCAACCAAGTAGCTCACCACCTATGCGCAGGTGGGCTTGTGGTGGCTGGGTTCTCACTAGATGCAGGTGGCATTTCCCTCGAGGAGTATGACGCTCTCATGAACCGGCTGGGCCTATCAGCAGCGGGCCGATGGAGCACTTGGCAAAGAGAGCCCTTTACCGGAGGTTCGTACGCAGTTTCCGCCCACCGAAAGAGATGAGCATCGACCTACTCCATCGGCAGACGCGCAAGGAGTTCGATCTTCCGTTCTTCGTACTCATCGAAGTCAATCTCGTCCTCATCAAATTTTGCTTGGAGTTCTTCCACAAGGCGGAGAAGGTCAGCAGCTGAGATTTCTTGATCCAGATTGCCATCCAGCTGGGCTGCATCATCGTCGATGACTGGTGCAGCCTCTTCGTATACGAGTGGTCCGCTTTCCGGGGTTTTGCCCATTCTTTTGGCGCGTTTAGCGTCTGCTTTAGCCTTCTTGGCTCTATCGCGTTGGAGTTTTTCGAAAGTTGTGCGGCTTCCTGCCATGCTTACTCCTATTGCCAGTTAAAGCGAAACTAAATCGCGTAGAGGCCGAATTCATAACCGCTAAGGGGGAGCCGACGAGATGTCGACAGATAGCGCTACGGCCAATTAAGTAGTTTAGAACATCGATCGTCGAAATTGGTGTTGTCGGGGTCGTAGAGAAGATAAATAATGATGTTTAGGTGAACATTACTTTGGCCACTGAAAATCTTTGAATTGTTCTCTGAGGGCCTTCTTATCAATTTTTCCTGTCCCTGTGTGAGGTATCTCGTCGACAGCTATTACGTCGTTAGGTAACCACCACGACGCCACATGTGGCTTCACGGACTCGAGAACCTCGATTGGGTCAAGCTCTTTTCCTGGCTCGAGGACAACTATCAACAGTGGTCGTTCACCCCATCGATCGTGGGGCATGCCGACCGCTGCGGCCTCGATGACGCCAGGTGCTCCTACGGCAGCGTTTTCAAGTTCGATGGAGCTGATCCACTCTCCGCCGCTCTTGATGACATCTTTAGCTCGATCGACGATTGATATGTAGCCTTCGGTATCCATCGTTGCCACGTCTCCGGTTCTCAACCAAACCCCGTTCGTTGCGGGTATGTGGGTGGAGTCATCGTCTAATTCGAAGTAGGAGCCTGCTACCCAGGGCCCGCGAGCTAGCAGCTCGCCTGGAGTTGTGCCGTCGCGTGGAACGTCATTGCCGCGTTCGTCGACGAGACGAAGTTCAACGCCATATATTTCGCGACCTGCCATCGCTTGACGAACTCTTTTCTCATCCCGATTCAGGCCTTCAACTCTGTGAGTAAATCTGCCAGCCGACCCTTGGGTCATTTCGGTCATACCCCAGACATGGGAGACGAAGACCCCGTACTCATCTTCCAAGGTGTCCATCAACGAACGAGGAGCAGCTGCGCCTCCTACTGCTAGGCGATTCAGTGACGGCACGTCTGTTCCACTTTCCTGCAAATGTTGGACGACAGATAGCCAGATTGTTGGAACGCCGGCAGAAAAAGTAACTGTTTCGTCTTGGATTTGTTTCACTATCGCTTCAGCGGACATATCAGGCCCGGGTAAAACTAATTTGGCCCCCGCCATCGCTGCGGCAAATGGAATTGCCCAGCCATTCACATGAAACATTGGGACGGCAAGAAGTATTGATTGGCTCGAATTTACGTCGTGTCCATCTCCAGTGCAGGTAGCCCAAGTTTGTAGGACTATGGACCGGTGGCTTTGCATGACGCCCTTTGGATCACCGGTCGTCCCAGATGTGTAGCAGAGAGTAGCGGCGCTCCATTCGTCCAAAATCGGCCACGCTTCAATTGGTGAGCTTTCTTCGATCCATTCTTCGTAGGCGACAGCATTTTCGAGAGAAGTCGTCGGTAGTTCGTCCGTTAGGACAACCCAGCAGCGAACGGAAGCTGTCTCGGAAGCAATTTTTTCCGCTATTGGTAAGAAATCTGGATCGACGAAAACTAGTTGGTCTTCTGCGTGGTTGACGATCCAGGCGATCTGCTGTTCACGAAGGCGGGGATTTACTGTGTGTAAAACCGACCCTATGCCTGTTATTCCGTAATAAACCTCGAGGTGTCGGTGGTCATTCCAGGCAATGGTGCCAACCCTGTCGCCCTGCTCAATTCCTTCGGCTTTCAAAGCACCTGCGACTTGTCGCGCGCGACCATGAATCTGGGTCCAGTTAGTTCGATGAACGCGGCTAGCGGAATCGGTGGCAACGACCTCGGTAGCAGAGTGATTTCGTCCCGCGTAATCGATCAAACTCGATATCAACAGCTGACGATCCATGTTCAATCCACGAAGCATCTAGCCCTCAACGAATCTGGGAAAAGAAGGACCGCACGTCCTCGACGAATAGTTCGGGTTGCTCAAAGGCGGCGAAATGTCCTCCCTTAGGCATTTTGGTCCACTGTTGAATGTTGGTATAAGTCCCCTCACTCCAAGACCTCACCGGCGGGATAATTTCTCGAGGAAAGCAAGCGACCCCAGTTGGCACGTCGACTTGAGCTGGAGGTGGTGGTCGGTTACCGGCTGATGCGAAGCTTTCCCAGTAGAGCCGTGCCGAAGAAGTCGCTGAGCTAGTGGCCCAGTACAGCATGATGTTGTCGAGCATTTCGTCTCGAGACAGAGCGTCTTCGGGATGACCTTGATTGTCGGTCCATGCCCAAAATTTCTCGAGAATCCAAGCAAGCTGTCCGACCGGAGAATCAGTCAAACCGTACCCAACTGTTTGTGGCCGGGTTCCTTGTTGAGTTGAGTAGCCCGAATCCCAATCTCTGTAGTGGGCAGCTGCTTTGAGCGCAGCTTGTTCTTCGTCGTTAGGTTCTCGGTCCTTGGGGCGCTTCCCTCGCATCACCATGTTGAGATGAATTCCAAGGCAGTTGGCGGGGTGACGTCCACCAATTGCAGTGGTGATTGCTGAGCCCCAGTCGCCACCCTGAGCACCAAATTTCTGATATCCCAGCCCGACCATAAGTTCGGTGAACACATCAGCTATTTTCTCCACGCCCCAACCTGAGGCAGGAGGCTTTCCGCTAAAGCCATAGCCCGGCAGTGACGGGCAAACAACATGAAAGGCGTCTTCGGCCTTACCGCCATGATCTGTGGGGTTTGTCAGTGGTTCGATAACTTTGTGAAATTCCACAAAGGACCCGGGCCAGCCATGAGACAGGAGGAGGGGCAGAGCATCCGAATGCGGTGACTGTTGGTGAACGAAGTGAATGTCGCAACCTTCTATAGGCGTAGTGAATTGAGTGAATCGATTGAGGTCCGCTTCTCGTCGACGCCAGTCATAGCTATGCAGCCAATAGTCGCACATCTCTTGCACGTAACTCAGCGGAATTCCCTGTGACCAGTCCTCTACAAGCTCTTTCTCTGGCCAACGAGTTTTAGCTAGGCGATCGTGTAGATCTTCGAGAACTTCATCTGAAACTGAAATTTGGTAAGGGCTGATGTCCATTTAGCTAACTTACCGCTGCGAAGTAGCTCTCTTAAGCCCGGTTCCGCTTTTTGGTTCGTAGCCGAATGCCGGAATCCAATTCGACTTTTCTGATTCGGATGCTTTCTGGGGTGACTTCGACACATTCGTCGTCAGCTATGAACTCTAAAGCGTGCTCCAGGGACAGGATTCTCGGTGGGCTCAATCGCACAGCGTCGTCAGCGGCGGCAGCGCGAATATTCGTCTGTTTCTTTTCTTTACAGATGTTGACGTCAAGGTCGTCTGGTCGGGGGTTTTCCCCGATCACCATGCCCTGGTACACCGAAACACTTGGGCCTACGAATAATGAACCCCTTTCTTGAATAGCAGAAGCCGCGTAGCCGCTTACCTGCCCTAATCGATCCGCAACTATTGACCCTGTGTGGCGTGAACGAATGTCACCACTCCACGGAATGTAACTATCAAACACATGGTGCAAGAGGCCGGTGCCTCGTGTTTCGGTTAGGAATTCGGTTCGGAACCCTATTAGGCCACGAGCCGGAATTAGATAGTCAAGGCGAACCCAACCAGTTCCGTGGTTGGTCATTTGTTCGAGGCGACCGCGACGTTCACCCAATAGCTGCGTAACCGCTCCCACGTGGTCCTCTGGAATATCGATGGTCACACGTTCAGCGGGTTCGTGTAACGCTCCGTCAACAATTTTGGTGAGGACCTGGGGTTTACCCACTGTTAATTCGAAACCTTCACGGCGCATAATTTCGACCAGGACTGCCAACTGAAGTTCACCTCGACCTTGAATTTCCCAAGCATCTGGCCGGTCCGTGTCGTGGAGTCGCAGGGATACATTCCCGATGAGTTCAGTTTGGAGACGATTCTTGATGAGTCGAGCAGTCATTTTTTTCCCCTCGGTACCTGCGAGGGGCGATGTGTTGATCCCGATTGTCATTGACAGACTTGGTTCATCAACAGTGATGACTGGAAGTGGCGTGGGGGAGAGAGCGTCACTCAGGGTCTCTCCGATGGTTATTTCTGGGATCCCAGCGACAGCAGCGATCTCGCCCGGCCCGACCTCGTCGACGTCAACTCGATGAAGCCCTTCGGTTGTGTACAGCTCTGTCACTCGTGTTCTTGCAATCGAGCCGTCAACCCGACACCAGGCCACTTCTTCACCTCTTCGTAGACTGCCGTGCAGCACCCGACAAATAGCTATCCGGCCTACGTAGGGGTTGGCGTCGAGAGTCGTTACCCAGGCCTGTAGGGGGTGGTCTGAGATGTAGGTAGGGGAGGGGACCGAGTCGACAAGGACTTCGAAAAGTGCTTCTAGATCTTGTCCCGGGGATTCAAGGTTTGTTGTAGCGGTACCTTTCCGAGCGTCGGTATAAACAATGGGGAAATCGATCTGGTGGTCCTTAGCGTCAAGGTCCAAAAACAGTTCGTAGGTCTCATCAATGACTTCTGAAATTCGACCGTCGGGCCGATCTATCTTGTTGATGACCAGTACCACTGGGAGATCCAGCGCAAGGGCTTTGCGCAAGACGAATCGAGTTTGTGGGAGGGGTCCTTCAGAGGCGTCAACTAAGAGGACGACTCCGTCGACCATGGTGAGGGCCCGCTCCACCTCGCCTCCGAAATCGGCGTGACCCGGGGTATCGATGATGTTGATTTTGATTTCATGATCTGCTTGGTTGCGCCATCGCACAGCAGTGTTTTTGGCCAAGATCGTGATGCCCTTTTCTCGTTCGAGGTCCATCGAATCAAGC
>MDSW01148535.1_pt1 | contig 34635 bp, 49 predicted proteins | sample 811171 | NCBI WGS metagenome assembly MDSW01 (sample SAMN05326641, study PRJNA326480) | marine metagenome | isolation source: seawater | place: Atlantic Ocean: North West | collected 2012 | reverse complement strand
TTCCACCAAACCATAATCTATTCTCATGGAATGTAACGGCGGCTGGATAACCACGATAAGAGCTATATGATTGTTCGTCCCAATTAGTTATTGGTGCGTGTGATGTTATTCTTGGAGCACCACCTCCATCTACTGAAGCATTAGCATTAGCACCAGCAGTTATTACATAATGGTTTTCGTCTATAACTTCTTGAACTGTTCTTGTTCCGTTAATATTACTAGCAGTAATTCCAGCAATGCCACCAGCTTTAGATATTGTAATACTATCATTAGTCTTTAGTCCGTGAAAGATATGCGTTACCTCTAAGTCAGCCGTTCCATCAACAGACCGAAAAGCATCAGAATCTAAATCAACTGATAATGTAGTTCCAGTAAGAACTGTTCCCGTTGCTTGAGTTTCACTCTGAACACTTGTTATTACTATTTCTTTTTTAGCATACCTAATAGTAGTGCCGATATGAAGTGACTCAGGATAGTTGCCACCTACTGCCGTTCCTCTTATATCCCAGTAAGAAGCACTAGTAGTAAGCGTTACCGAACCACTAGTTCCTGATGGGTCTAATGTAACACCAGCACCTTGAAAAGAATGATATGGCTGGAACATACGAGTGCCATCTGTATTAGTTTCAAAAGCAAATAATGAAACATTAAAGTCTGTTAAACTTGTTCTGTTTAATTGCCTGATAGCAAAAGTATTATGACATATAAACATTGTGTCACCAGACTGTGCATAAGTCAGTTGGTGCAATATTGAATCTGTAAAAGGTAATGCGTTTCCATCTGCATCTTGAGTAATAGTAGCAACAAGAGAGATTGAGCCATCTGTAGGCGATATCTGAAAACATCTTATCTTTTGATTCTCTAATGAAATTACATATCTTTCATCATCAGAAAATATAAAAGGGACTAGTCTGTGTTGTTGAACTTTATTATCTAAGTCAGGAGTAGTATCAAACTCGTATATCTTTTTAATACCAAATCTTTTAAGCAGACCACCTTCGTTCTTTAAAAAAAAATTCTCTACTTTAGAACCCGAATTCATATATACGTTAGTATCTGTTCTACTTACGAGTGACGGACTTATCTCTCCAAACTGGAAGTTAGAGATAGGAACTCTGATTCTAGGCATTAACTTCTCCTATTTGTTATAAAGCGAGAAGTTGTTAGCTTTCGTGTAGTTTGTTGTTGTGAGTCTAATGTTCTTGCTTTAGCCATAGCTCTTTCTGCTTGATTCTGCATGAGTGTAGCAAGTGACGCATCTCTTGCAATACTTGTTGCAAAAACAATTCCTAAACTATATTCGACTGCTAAAGTAAAGTAACTAGGCCAATCAGCTTCTTGTGCTCTAAATGTATAATCAGCAATCACTTCATCAGTTGTTGACGAATCACTAAACGCTTTATCGCCATATACACCATACTCAATAATATTATCATTAACAGTTAAGGCGTGTAACATAATCATATCTGTAGGTAGTTGGTGAGCAATCGCCCATCTACCAGTAGGCTTATCTGTTAATTGATTTAAAACTCTTTGGTTAGTAGCAAAACGCCAACGACTATTAACTAATGACGCTTGTGCAATGTCCTCATACACATTAACTGCTACTTGAGATTCAGTCGTGCCATCTGCAAAACTGGTAATAGGACTCGCACCTATCAAGATTAATGCTCTTGAACATATATCAATACCAGATTGTGCAACTGTGCTAACTGTGGACATTCAGTAAAAAGGGAGGGAGTTAACCCTCCCCTCCTTTTAATCGCTATCTGTTGCAGTTACAGTTAACCCGTCCACGACATCAACTGCCGAAGCCGTTACACTATTTGCATATGTGAGTGTAACCACTGGTGTTCCACCAGTAGAAGTTACTGCAATGATTACATCATTAGTGTTAAACATATTAGCACTATTTGCAAAATAATCAGCAGTATTCACAGTAGCAATAGTATCGGTTGTTGTGTAATGCCACAGAGTTAGACCCGAACCACCAGCTAGTCGAGTCAAATTTGCTTTATCATAAGCCATATCTAATTCTCCTAGTTGTTGTCTAAGACTTCATAGATTCCGTTGTCGTCAATAACAACTGAACCCATTGACATCATAGAGGTTGCGAGGTGAGCTACTTTCTCAGGAATGTAGTTTAACTCGGTTGATACATCAGCACCTACTCCAAGACCTACAGAACTGGTATGGTAAGCGATATTCTTACCAGCAGTAATTGCAGATGTAGAGAAGATTTTGAACCCTAAAAATTCCTTCATACTCATTCCACCAGCGAACGGAAGATTCTGGTCACCGACAAAATCAGATGAAGCGAACTCTGTTATATTAAACAAGTCTGCATATCCTTTAGGGTGCATAGCTAAAAAGCGTCCACCATCTTCAGGAATGTCAGCAGAACCCATAGTTTCAAACAAAGCCAACAAGTCAGCTTTTACCAACGCACCACTTGTATCGTTAATCTGAGTTGAGTTTGCACCAGCGTCCATAGCAGTTACAAGAATCTCGTCAGTCTTACGACCCAAAGCGGCGGCGGCACTTTTCGCTACTGCTTGTCTTTCGTCAATGTTTGTCTTGAGTTCATCAAGTTTATCAATGTATTCGGCGGCATAGTAGTCTGCCATAGTTGCCTCTACATTTGTATGCGTTAGTTCCATAGGACTAACCATACCATTTCTAGCTTTCGTTGAAGCAGTCCCAGTTCCAATCTTTTGGAAACGAACTGTAGAGCCTTGAACATTGGCTACCATGCGAACTGTGTTTCTTAACTTAGACCCCATTCGCTGATATGCCATGTGAACCTCGCTCTCGAACTGCTTAATAAAAGCTGTATCTATAGTATTAGCCAATTAAGCCTCCTTAATAAAAGTTTACATTTCAACTATCGGTTATCTGATTACTCATATCAGCATGGTTATCTCTTACGAGGCCATTCAATGAAACACAGGCCGTTGCTTTATCCTAATAACATTACTTTCTATCTTTCTGCAACGCACAAAACGAAGCATCTCAAATCCATTAATATTAAATGTCTCGTTTCTAAAGGTAAAACCACACCACATTAACCACATAATTGTATCAGAATGTTCAACTGGAACTACGTTACTTATCTCTTCATACTCACCTTGCAGTATTTCAATGACACCCTTACACCCTCTTAAGAATGGTCGATAATGTTTTTGAATACCATAAGTTCCAAGAAACCACACACTAGCTTTCGTATTGTCCTCATCAAACGGAACTGTGCCAAGCATAGCTATGACTTCTTCATCAACAAATATAGAATAAGTAACAGAGCCTTTTAAACCGAATGACTCAGTTAAGGCTTCAATAGGACTAACATCATGGATTGCACACTCTCTTTGGTCGTTAAGCCTTAGACTCTTAGAGATTTTCAATGCGTCATCTAACTCAGCATATGTTAACCACAAGCGTCCTTCTCGCTTGAGTTCTAAACGATTCATTATCCATATAGCTTTTTAAAGCCATCTTCTACTTGTTTTACAAAAGCGTTATCTCGTTTTGCTGGGTTATGATATCGTTCATCTTTCATCATAGATTGTAAATCAGCTTCATTCATAGCCGATACAGTATTTGTTTTATTAGCTACTGGCTCTGCTTTAGAATTTTCCATCATTCTTTCTATTGCCATTATACCATCAGCAGTTGTGCATAGTTGTTCTACTGCGTCCCAACTACTACCTTGAAAATGTTTATTAGCAAATAAGTTAACGGCTTCTATTCTAGCTTCAGCGTTATCCCCAAGTTTATTAATTTCATCTTGATAAACTGGTTCACCTTGTCGCATTTGATTTACATAAATGTTAATGCCTTGCTCAAATTCATCTTGGCTAAATCCATTTTCATAAGAATGATTAGACCACCATTGTAGTAATTTATTATCAGTAGCTTGTTCAGCATCTAAGTAATCAGGAATTTTATAGTCACCGACATTCTCAGGTCTGTCTGCTAGTGATTGAGAAAGTATATCTTCTTCTACTTTCTTGCGTATATCCTCTTCTTTCTTACCAATCATTGACTCTAGTTCAGAATATGACTTAGTAAAATCCTCAACTGATTTAAACTTTTCAGGTAACCATTCAGGTCTTTCTACTTCTCCTGATTGAGTTTCTTCTTCTTTTTGCAGTAAAGAACTAGCTTGTTCTGCTACTTGCTCTACAACTTCTTCTGTAGCTTCAGCTACATCTTCAGTCGTTACTTCTTTTTCTTCATTCATTTTTTCACCTTATGTGCGTGTTGAATACGATTTTCTATTAGACCAACGATATAGCGTTGACCTTCTATATGACGTAATTCATCTGTTGAAACATTTGCTCCATTAACTAGCTCAATCGTTATGGAACGTAAATACCTTAACACTTCTTTGCCCGACTCAGTAGAAAAGCATTGTGCTAAAGTAAGGCTGATTTCACTATCAAGTTGTGGACTTCTTGTTATTCCGTCTACACAAATTTTAGGCTTGTTGTTGTTCTTCTCCACTTACCATTCCTTCTTGTGCATCAGCTTGAGGATTATCGCCAAGTGTTTGTGCTTGAGCTTGTTGCATAGCTTGTTGTTGTGCCATCTGTTGTGCCATCTGAACTAACTGCCTCCTCTCTTCTGCATCTCTAATTAAAGTATCAGGCACACCAAACTTCTTGGCTAAATAAGCGGCAGTCTCTTCTGAGTTAATTAATATATTTAATATCTCAGGGCCAAATGTTCTTTGCACCATTTCCAAGAATCTATGAACAGAAGTTATATCTTGGTTATGTTGTGCTTGAGCCAATGGCGAAACGCTACGCACCTTAACTTCCCTACCATTAATAGTAGGTATTTCTATTCTGCCTTGTTTTTTTAGAATGTAAACAACTCTTTGTAAAACTGGTTGAACTAACTCTACTTGCAATCTACCAAAAGCAGAACCAATACGCCTAGATAAGTCAGCCATTCTTTCAGCAACTTCTGTTGCACTAGCTGGTGTTTTGTTCGGGTCACCAAGCATATCATTATACAATGCCCGTTTAATATTTAATCTCATATCATTTAACACAAGACTAGCAACATCAAACGAACCAGCAGATGCTACGGGTTGCAATCCTAAACTGTTAGGAGCTTTCGGAATGATAGTTCCGGGCACGAGATTAATTGTATCAGGATTAATTACTCCGTCGTCGTCCATCTGATAGATTCCAGATATCGCCATCTGTGCATTTTCAAGCACCAACTCAATAGTAAGGTTGGTAGTTTTAATTGCACTTAAAGCATTAACAAGTGGCCCTCGTCCGTAAACTTCACCAGCACACTTTGCCCAGCGAAAACATACATATGGATTACTGCCCACACCTTTGTATTGCTCTTGAAAGATAACCTCTTTTGATTCCATGACGATTGCATATAAAGCAGAACCATCATCATTCTTGACAGTATAATCTTTACAGACCACTTCAAGTATTTCAATTTTAGCATCAGGTTCTTTTTGACATTTCTTTTTTAATGTTTCAGATAACTGAGCCTTTGGATACATTAGCATTAGCTGGTCACATCTTGCATGACGAACTCTAAACACATGGTCTATGTTATCATCATGCCCAATATCTAATACAACATGAGGTAAAGGAATCGCATTAAACTGAATAGGGTGAACTGCATCACCTTCATTAACGGCAAGTATTCCAGTCCCTACTGCCAAGTCCATAAAGGATTCATGCACTTCTTGAGCAAAGTTACTATTCTGTATTACTTCAAATACATAATCAGTAACCTCGTCAAGCGTATTATTTATTTCGTCTTTTTCTTCTTTCGGGACTTCCGACCCAGCCGTGAAGTCTGCCCACCTTGCGAAGTTCGGGACAAGTCCACTTTGTAATCTTGAGGCGAACTCTTGAACACCGACAACAGCCGTCTCATCAAAGATTTTGTCATCTCTACGCTTACCAATACTTTCGTGATAAAAGCTCTCACGCATTGGTAAAGCATATTCATAACATTCTTCAAATAACGGAACAAAGTTTTCACGATGGTTTTTAGCCCTCTCATAACGACGGATATACTGTTCAGCGACTTGTTTTGTATTAGTCGCAAACAACGGAACGGGAAGTTTATCATCATAAGTTAACATCTAATGTCTATAAAAATTCGTTGTAATAACCCATTCCACCTTTAGAAGTCTTAGAAAGCAATGACCTTCTTCCACTTCCACCTCTGGCTCGACGGATACCTTTTTCTAAAACGTCAGCTTTTCTTTCAGAGCGAACTGCTTGGTTCTCGGCTCGTTGTTGCCTTTGTGCTTCCATAGCCATTGGGTCTGGTGCTGGAGGTGGTGGAGCAGAGGGTCGTGATGGTAAACACATATTATTCTCCTATAAATAATTTAAATACAAACCATACAATTACTAAAATTGCAACGCACAAAAAGCTAAAACCTAGACCACAACCTTTGTTTGACCCGTGTTTTCGGTTTTCTGCGAAAAACATCATAATCTGACCTAGCATTAAACGCCTTTACTTGTTTATGACCTGACATTAATGACCTTCCTTCTCCAGCACCCAGCATTAAATACTGCAACGCATCATGGATATGAGAATACATATTCTTGTCAGGCTTCTCATCAAATCGTTCTCCACTTACTTGTAGTCGCCTATAAGCATAACCACTTTCAAAACCTTTAATTAATGTAGGACAACGCCTATCAATCATAAACGCTGGTTTTCCATCAGCCATTTTGTTTAGACTTCCTCTAACGGCTTCTAAACGTAAGTCTATTGAATTACTAGGTGCTGGTGTCGCTCTTAATCCAGCACCCCTTAGTATCTGAAACGGAGTAGATTCATCAGTCTGTGCCCTAAAATCTCCTGCTGGGTCACCAAATATAGATATCTCTAAGTTACCAAATCGAGTAGCAATCTCCTGACGTAACAACTCTGCAAATCTTACAATGCCCATATCAATAGCAACTATCTCAGATTGTATAAGCCAACGACCTCGAACCTTCTGTCCAAATACTGCGGCTGGAGTTAAACCAAAATCAATTCCTATAAACAAAGGAACGCCATCAGCTATCGGTATTTCTTCTTTAGCTATGTGTGTTTCTGCATTAAACTCAGCATATACTGGCTTACCTTCTTGTATCATGCCAAGTCTGTTCATAACATAAACATCAATCCAGCTTTTTGTTTTACCTCGCACTAGGTTTGTATAATATGATTTTAATAAATTTGCTTTGTTCTCTGCGTTATTATTTACCAAATAATCTTTAACAACACCCTTTTCATCATAGACTTCTTCCATACCAGACGGCTGAATATAAAAATTCCAGTTATCAGGTTTGACTAACATTCGTGCTTGTTCGTGGTGGATATGGTCTGGAACTGGAACTTCACCTGACATGATAGGCCACCAATGGTCTTCTTCAGGAGCATTAGTATCGCATATCATTCCTGACCATGTTGCTCCACCATCACGCATTGAAGGATATCTACCTACTCTCATTGTGCACGCATCTATAATAGATTTCGGAATCTCCCTAGCTTCATTTACCCATATGCCAGTTAACTCAAGGGATAAAAGTTTCTTAACATCTTCGGGTCTATCTAAAGCTAGGAAGATGACTTCTAACTCTAAGTCGTCTTGTTTAATCCAATGAGTATAAGGAACACTCCACATAAACTTTCCCCAAGTATCTTCAGGAAACCAATCAAGCCATGTTTTAATTGTAGTAGTTCTTAACTGTGGATTAGTATTACGGATAATTGCCCAGCGACTTTTTCTTATTCCGTCTTTACTTTTTTGTTGTTGTAATGCTCGTCTAAAAACTTCTACGCAACACGCAACAGATTTACCACTACCGACTGGCCCTCGTATTCCACGAAAGAAAGAGTTGTCTTTCATAAATGTTTTGAGCGTTTCACCATCAGGCTTGTAGTTAAATTTGGTCAACCTTTTTGTCCTTTGCTACCTTGATTAACTCTTCTACAGTTTCGGGTATTAAAGAATCAATAAGTTTGTCTGCCTCACGATTGTTTAACATATGCTTGGGAAAGTATTGCATATGAACATTTAAAACAACTTTGCGTAGTAGTCGCCTCTCTTCGTAAGTCATTACTTTTTCTTTTTAGATTTTGGAAATCCAGCTTTCATGTTCGCATATGACTTCTTAGTTATAGTCGAATTCTTTTTTGAGCGACTAGTTCCAGCTTTCTTTCGGGCGTTAATGTTTTTATATAAACTCATAACTAACCTTTCTTTTTTGATTTATTTCTTTTAGATATAGCACGAGCTTTACGTCTAGCGTCAGCAGAACTAGATGCACCCCACGCTCTTAATGATAATAATTTTCTTGTAGGTTTGCCTTTGGAGTCTCTATCAGGGCCTTTGTTACCAGCCATTCGAGCTAAAAAAGAAGCTCGTCTAGGATTGTCTCCAGACTTTACTGGTGCTTTTAATGTTCCTTTTTTATAAGATGCACGACCTTTAGCGTTCAAACCACCTTTGGGATTCTTCCCTTCTTTTCTTGTCCACGCTGGTGTCTTAGGCATTTTTCTTCTTAGCTTTAGATTTCTTTTTAGGTGCTGGTGGTTCTACATCAGAAGGTAGAGTATCTTCAATAACAACATCTTCAACTACTGCAACTAATACTTTTGAGTTTCTAGTATAACTTGAACCTGATAACACTCTGCCATCAGGAGTTGTAATGGTATCGCCCTCGTAAGGTGTTCCATCTCTAAACGTATATTTTGTCATCATATCTCCTATGTTTGATACATCATTGATTTAGGTTTATCAGCCTTTTTCGCATAACGAATAGCTACTGCTTTACTATAGTTCCTCGCCGCCTTAATTTCTTGACGTTTCTTTTTAGCTCGTTTCTTTGCTTGTTGGTCAGCTTGTTTCCTCAAACGCCTAGTAACTTGAGCCATTAGCTTTGAAATCTTTGGGTCTACTTTCATATTACCTCCTTTAACCTAGTGTTACTGATTGATAGCTGTCTAAACCACCCTTGTTCGTTTCATTACTAGCAAGAGCCTTTAATCCAGATTCTTCTTGAGTTTTTTGAACAGTCTTAGAAGGAAAAGGAGTTCCTTTTCTAGGTGGGTCTTCATCATTATTATCTTGATAGGAAGGTTGCACACTCTGCTCTAATAGTTTTCTTCTAGCTAAACGCCTCTGTGCATTTCTACGTTTATTATCTTCTGATAGCTCATACTTACTAACTATTTCTTCTTGACTAGTATCTTGTAACCATCTCGGTAATGGTGGTGGTGGTGGTGCAGATGATGAACCACTAGGAATACACATACGGACTTCTCCATAAAAAAAATTTTTCAACGTTCTTTAAAACAGACTTTACCGAACAATCGCTCGTATCGTCCACCCCTTGCCTTGCACCGACGCATTTTTTGAACCCCTCCGTCACTAGGAGAGGTCTATGGCTACGGAGATTTGCCCAGCGTGTAGATGCTGATGCTTGTCAGGTGCTTTGAATCCAGCTCGGTCTAGGATATCTTTACTTGCCTCTAGCTGGACGTATTCAGACCGAGCAGATTCAGACAACCTGACCAGCCTACTCACAGCTTTCGTAGCATTGACACCGAGATTCCTTGCAACCTCTTCCATCATATACTGTTGCACATACGGAAGCCTCAAAGCCTTACTCGCACTCACTCTCCCAGCCTCACCTTTAGCATACCCAGCTTGTTGCGAGGCTTCCTTAATACTGCAACCAGTGGCTACGAGCGTATCAATTAGTGCTTTTTGTTTGGCCGTCAATTTGGCTGGTTCATTCATTGGTTTAAGAGCAGTCATAAACCCCCCTTTCTTTCCCCCCTTTAAGCCAAATTAACGACTATTTGTCAACGCACAAATTGATACTCCGCCATGCAGAATGGAATCCTTCCTCGTCCCACTCAGAGTTTTACAAGTTCTGTTACAGAGCCAATCGCTAGTTCCGTGATAATTGGCTGGTCGTGTGTCTGCAAATAACTTCTAGGTATCCAGCCTTCCCCAGCAATCCCCTCGAACACGAGTTTGCCAAGTTCGCAGTCGTCGGTGATGCGTTCTCTAGTGCCACGCCCTGATGATATTAATACTCCTTCTCTTCACTTGCCACGACGACTTCCGACCTGATGGGAGTTCCGAGTAACATCTCAACTTTCTTCTCCGAATCTTGCCACCCGACCAGAGTCTTCTAAGAAGTCCACCCCTCGTTCCCTAAGTAGCCCTCTGTTGCCTACGAACACTTATCTCTTCACCTTTAAGACGACTAGCAGTTAATCTCACAGGACGGCTAATATTAAATTTACTAATTTCGCCTATCTCTGCAAGGGTCTCCTTATAGTCAGTCACGATATCTAAGGGGGGACTTCCGATTCTCCACCTATCGAAATCACAACTACAGTAAGAGGGGAAGGGTTACCAATTAGTCCACCCAAGCCAAATGTCTGGAGACATTTGGAGGGTGAATCTAATCCCTAACCAGTAACCTCCCCTTCCCCTCTGGGTTCTAGTGTTTTATTCTGTAAGGCTGGAGGCTAACCATTAGGAGAACCCACCTAAGAAGGTTACTCTAGTTATGATTGTCGGGTGGAGATATCGGAATTCCCCGATATCGCAACTAACTATAAGGAGGCAGAGATGTCAAAATTAGTAAATTTAAAATTAGCCGTGATTAACTACTATTCGGGTGAAGAGAACGCTTATCGTAGGGAACAGATGGCTGGTAACGAGTGCTGGACTTCTAAGAAGGACTTAGACTGGTCAGGTAACAAGATGTCGGATAAGAAAGCCGAGATGTTGGAACTCCGAAAGGCATCAGGTTCAGAAGTAGTAGATGTCAAGCTCGAGAAAGAGTTTAATATCTATCAGAGCATGGCTCAAGAGAACTCAGTAATCACCGAAGACCACGAGGCAAACTTAGCCGTGTTCAAGAAGATTACTGGTAAAGACTGGACACCAAGAAGTTCTAAGGTTGCAGACCCTAAGAACGCCCAGCAAATTAACAAGGAACTAGACAAGTTGCTTGGCTCTATAACAGAGTAAAACTAAGACTGAGTGGGAGTCGTCAGGCTCCCATTCTTTTTGCTCCGTAACAATTTGTAGGGCACTAATTGATACCCTCTCTCCCTCTCTCTGCATCTAGTAAAGGTGCTGGAGGGGGGAGTTGCCCAGCAGTTTTATGCCGAGCACACATTCCTATTAACCAACAGTCAAATCTAACGGGAGATTAAAATGATTAGATTCGCTAGTATTTGTGTAGCTTTATTTGCTTTCGCTATGATAGCAGTAGGCTTTCACATCATTGATATATCAGAGACAAGAATAATATACGCAACATCTATTGACCACATTCATTGGGCAGTAGGTTCAATACTATTACTATCATCATTACTATTCGGAATGTTTAGCGTTCAGTTATGGTGTCACAAATGAGCAAGTATTATGTTCAGACAGTAGACGGCACACTTATTGGTGAAGCCTACTCATTCAGACACGCTGTAACAATTCGTAACAATTTGTTAGCCAAGTGTCGTGCAGTAGGCAGACCCTACCCAATAATTCAGTTCAAAACAGAAGACGATATGAACTGCACTCACAATAATTACTTTAAAGATTCGGAGGATAAAGCACCAGACTATGATGAATATAGTTGGCTAACAAAATCTTCATATGATAATAAGATTCGATAGATAGTTTCCTCCCTATCTGTCTATCGCATCAGTTTCTAGGTATCTGATATCCCTTTACATTACACAGTAGTAAAGGCAAACAAAAACCTAGCCAGTTTTCTCAGGGAAAGTTGCTACAATGGTCGCCATATACCTGAGACTTATTCTATCTGTTAAGTGGGACAGTCATACCAAACCTTATTGTCTAAAAGTAAGTAGACTTTCATGGTTTGATGCGAATCTTATTAACTAACTCCCTAGTGTATGGCAGTAAAGTTAGAGATAGAATCAATATATAGTGTTGCAATCTGCAACCAATAGTATATACTGCAATTACGCATTAACTTTTATAAGGAGAACCAATCATGTCACAGTTTAATGATGACCAAAACAAAATGATAATAGATTCAATAGACGAATCTTATCGCAAAGTTTTAGATGAACACCATCAACACAAGCTGAAACTTGTCAATGCTATTTACGAAATTAAAAAGCACACTCAATTAATAGAGCATCAATTAGAAATGCTATTAATAAGCATGGGATTAACTGATGTAACAAAGGAGGATACTGATGCTGATAAGAAAGCATAGACATTTCTTTTTAATACCTCGCTACTACTCAACAGAATGTGGGTTCACTCTCAAGTGGCTAGGTTTAATCGTGACCCACAGACATTCCATAACTTATCGGGAAAGGAGAACCAAATGCCGTTAGATGGACACGCACCCGACTATGATTTTCCAATCGCAGTCGTGCCAATGAACGCAGTCTTAGATAATCGAGACGTTGCCGTTCCTCTTGCTATGCAAAGATGTATAGTAAGAACAGATACCAACACTCCGTTAGGAACAGTTGGTAAAAACTATAAGCCAATACCTCATAAAGATATCGTGCAAAATGTGCTTGATGCTTATGAGGATAGTGGGTTGTCACAAGATACTGACATAGATATTTCCACCTATGATAATGGTGCAAAATTATATGGCGAGATTGTATTCAATGACCATGTAATAGAACCTGAAGTCGGAGATATAATTAAGTATCGTGTTAAATTCTATTCATCATATGATACAAGCTGGGCGTTCTGCGTAGGTAGTGACGGCTTCAGACTATGGTGCAAGAATGGTTGTGCTAATCCATTAACCATAGCCAAGATAAATGCCAAGCATACCACACACTTAAACATCAATGGTATTGGTAAGCGTATGGTCAATGGTCTTGATATCTTTATGAACCAGAAAGAAGTTTATAAAGCATGGATAGACACAGTAACTAATGAAGAAGAAGTCGATAAGTTTATACGCAATACTATATGTAAATCATATCAACGTAGTAAAGGTAGCACTAACTACAACAAGGTTCAGACTGAATCATTACTCAAGCAGATGTCAGATGAATCTCAAAACTTAGGCTACACTAAGTGGGCATTGTATAATGCAATGACTCATTGGTCTACACACACAGTTGACTCTTCAGTCCCAAGAGTAACCCAAAAGAATAGAGAGAAACTAGTAGCTGATGCTATGAAGTCTGACTATTGGAGTAGTATTGGAACTGGCAGTCATCACCTAACAGATAACAAGGAGGTTGCTTATGCCTAAAGGTGAACTCAATGATGCTCGTGACGAAATATTTAATTACTTACATGAGTTACGAGAATCAGGAACTATCAATATGTTTGGTGCACCACAAGTAATTCAAGATGTCTTTGGCTTACCTAAAAACGTAGCAAGAGAAATCTTTATTGAGTGGACACAAACATTTACTACTAATCAAACTTAACATTCGGAAAAGAAAACACCTCTTGAAATGTGGGAGGTGTTTTTTTTCCTCCAATATTAATTGCTACTAATAGGAGTTTAGCATGGCAAAAAAAAGTATAGCTTTCGTTAAGGAAGTAGAGTTGGTGTTAGCTAGTTTAACACGCTTAAAAGAAAGAGCAGACGTAGAGAATTCACAGTTCAAATATAAGATTGATACGGCACACAATTATATCAACGATATTATAGATATATATAACGAAGTTTTAAATCGTGATTACACGGAAGATTATAACCACAGACCTAAACCAACGGAGGTTAAGAATGACTAAATATTTAACACAAGATTTGTTACGCAAATTAAATAACAAGGCTATCAAATATAAATACAATCGGAGTATCCAGCCTAGTTTTATCCAAGAGATACCCGAAGATATGCGTATGCCTATAACATTTACCATGCCACACAATGACATGGAGATGCGTATTAAATTTGTAGTAGCTAATCCATATGAACCAACGTCAGTTCACTTTGATGATGAGGGTGAACCATATGATGAGACACCTAACTTAGTAGACGTATGGTTAGATATGAGTATGAGAGATTACAATAAACTACCAGAGATATCTAATGGCACAGTATAGATACTACAAAAATCAGATTCGTTTCAATGTGTTAGCTGATGAGATTGCTCCGTTGATGAGTTGGCCTACACAAATTGTTAAGATGTCTGAGATAATTGCAAAACATAATCCTAATTTCAATCGGAAAAAATTTGAGCAACGAGCAATCTCTGCTTGGGAAGAAGAGTATAAGAAAGACTTGCCGCCGATTGATGACGAGATTCCCTACTGATGACGCAGTTGTATTTAATTGCACCTCAGAAATCAGAGAGGGAATACAAGTGTTATGCTCGTAGTGATTGGCTTATGGTGACTCCTCGTTCCAAGTCAATTAACTACGGCATAATGCTTTGCAATCACTATTGGTATAATCCAAAGCACAAGATAGTTTTGACTACACCAATGGAAGATATGTTCTACGCAATGATAGGCAAAGACGGAGACTCGTTTGCTTTGAAGTGTAAGAACAAAGAACTTAAACCTAATCCATTCACTATTATAAGGAGAACCTAGTTATGAATGACGCAGAAAGATTAGCAGAATTATCTGCCCGACTTGAACGAGTTAACCCTCGCTCTCATGCAAGACGAACAGACCCAGCCACAAGTAAAGAAGCTGGTTATTCTCTTGACCCTACCAAACTTGAGGCAAAAGTATTACGCATCATTACCAACTTCGGTTCACATGGTTGTATATCCGACCAAGTGGAACACGAAATGATGAAGGTGTTTGATGTCAAAGGCTCAAGTGTAACACCAAGATACGTCAAACTAATTAACAAAGGTCATGTAGTAGATACTGGAATCAGACGTAAAGCTATAAGTGGTAAGCATCAGAGAGTTTTGATGTGTCGCACTAGCTGGGACAGTTTAACTAAAGAAGAACAAGATGAAATGTCCTAAGTGTAAGAATGAAACAAGCGTTAAAGACTCTCGTCTTCAGCACGATAACTCTGTTCGGAGGCGTAGAGTCTGTCTTGTTTGCACCAATACTATAAGAACTCGTGAGATAATTATAACCGACCATCATGTGCATCAACGAGATACAGTTGTAATACCTCGAAGAGTTAAACGTAAACTTAAACCAAAACCTATTCGTCCAAGAATAGAAACACTTACTGATAAAGATGTGGACTCTATGACAGACGAAGAATTAGAAAATTTAATTGGAGAATAATATGGAAGATTTTAAATACTCAACAGACTACATTGATTCTTATTGTCAGCGTTATCATGGGCATACAAACTGGCAGTATGTAGAATCAAATGACACAGCAGTAGCTACTACTATCATTATATATAAAGAACCTGATGGTGATGATGATGATTAGTATTCAAGTTGAGAATATAGAAGGAGCTTTGCGTTGGCTAAAGACTTGTCCTTACGAGTATTGCATATCGTCAATGTCAGGTGGATTTATACACATAAAAATATTCGTGCCGCTAGATAAAAAAATAGAAGTGGAAAGTTAACTGCATTTATGCTACTGATTATAAATGAAAAGTTACTTAGAATGTTTAGAAGAATACTCAAAAGAAAAACAAGTCTCACTCAAGATTGGGTTCGACTTAGCTGGTGTGCCTTCTTCTACTTATTATCGTGTGAAGCATGGACAAGATATCAGATACACGACGGCACGAAAAGTTTATGATGCCATCAATTACTTTTCAGCATTACAAAAGAAAAGTTGTAGTGACTGAAACCTATCAGGACATAATCGCCCAGCTTGTAGTAGCTAGGCACAAGCAAAAATTGTCACAAGAAGAGTTAGCATATAAGATAGGGTGTGCTAAATCTCTTGTGCATAAATGGGAACAATACAAACGAGTGCCTAGTGGTTTCTTGTTAGCGTGTTGGTTAGATGCACTTGGCCTTAAAGTCAAAGTCCATAAGAAAACGATTATCAAATGATGGCACTAAGTCATACGTTTGTGACGGGTGTCATAACAAGACACGGGACTACCTAGTTTTACTCGCTCATGAAAAACCAGCAGTCTATTATACTATATGTTTGGATTGTTATACGGAGGAATCATGGCAAGTAAAAGTCGCAACAAAGGAAATTACCACGAAAAGAAAGTCAAGGCGTGGCTTGAGGAACAAGGCGTGGAGACGAAGAAAGTCCCTCTCTCTGGCTCGTTGGGAGGAGAATTTACTGGCGACCTCCACATCAAAGTCGGAGGAAGACGACTGGTAGTAGAGGTAAAGTATAGACACAAGTCTAACTTTCCTAATGTATTCAATGCGTTTGAAGACAGAGATGTTGTAGTATTTAGACGCAGAGATGGTGACCCTAAACAAGTTATAATGTTTAGCGAAGAAATATTTAATGAGGTGATAGCACCCAAATTAAAGGAGAACTAAATGTCATTTATATTAATGGCTCGTGCCATGAAAGCAGATATCAAAGACTGCTATGCTAAATGGTTACTCGTTTGTTTAGCTGACCACGCTGATGAAGAGCGACACAGATGTTGGCCTTCACTAGAAAGATTAGCTAAACGCAGTAGCATGAATCGTGTTACAGTAACTAGGAAATTAAATTACTTAGAATCAAATGGTTACTTGATACGCAAACGAGGTAACAGTATGAAGTCTACAATCTATACAATATTCCCTGATGACTCAGAGAAACTAGTTGCACAATGCAACGAGGTAGTTGCAGAGAGCAACCCTAACCTATCAACTAAACTATATAATAATGTTGCGTTAGACAAATGGTTACCTAATGATACATTAAAAAATTCTATAAATGAAAAAGGAGAACTAGACCATGACAATGAAACAACTCAGTTCATTAACTACCACCTTGCAAAAGGGACAAGGTTTAAAGATATCAGTAGGGGATATAGATACTGGTGTAACAACAGACTTAAGTGGAACGCAGAAAGCAAAAGCAGTAGCAAGATTAATGGAGGTAAACAATCCTCGCACAATAGACACAAACCTAGTTTCTTCAGTGGAGTCGTTGACCAAATCAAAAGTTAACAAAGATGTTCGTGTTCGATACCCTATAGATAAAGACCCAGTATTCAATCTTCAGTCAATCAACCTAGTAGGTAACAATAATGTATCGCTAGAAGAGGTAGAGAGAGCCATAGAGGTAGTGTCTATGAGTTTGGTAGCCTTACCTACCGACGAACTCAAGCAACGTCTGACTGTCCTTGCTACGCTTCTTATCAAGCCATCACAAGAATCAGCACAAGACGTAGGTATAAGAATTAAATCATTAGCTACTGAGTTATCAAAATTTCCAGCCGACCTTGTTGTGTATGCTATCGAACAAGTAAAGAAAACACACAAGTTTTGGCCTAGCTTTGCTGAGTTTTATCAGCATATCAGTTGGCGTATGGAAACTCGCCAACATTTATACACTTGTCTTTATAATAAAAGACTTGAGTTAACTGCAATTACGCAGTAAAATCATATCAACAAAAGGAGAACCGATATGAAATTATCTAGTGAAGAGCGTAAGAACTATCTATCAGGTAGTGACCTAGTTAGAATCTATAATGGTGATGAACTTGCCGTATGGAAAGAAAAGACTGGGCGTGAACAGATAGAAGACTTAACCTTTAACCTTCCAGTTCAAATGGGTATTCATACTGAGCCGTTTAATGCACAATGGTTTAGTCGTGAGTATATGGTTGAGTTATACAATGAACAGAAACAATACCAAACTACTTGGGAGTCTGTTCCTTTCTCTGGTCATATAGATGGTATGATTAAAGATACCAAGAACCTAGAGATAGTAGAGTTCAAACATACCTATGATAGAAACACTATGGAAGCAGTAGCCGAAAGGTATATGCCTCAAATACAATTATATTTATTTCTATCTACTGCTGATGGTTGTTACTTGTCTGTAATATTTGGTAATCGCAGATGGGAATGTCAGTATATCAAGAAGAGCTTTGATTATATTGATAACATTAAAAAGGTAGGCATATCTTTTTGGGCATCAGTTAAAGAAGACATACCACCTAGTGCTGAAGAACTAGCAATAGATACTTCAATTAATGCTATACCTCTTGATGGTATGGTTAAGCGTGACGCTTCTAAAGACAATCACTTTCGTGTCTTAGAAGAATCTTACATTCAATTAGAAAGCTCTGCTAAAGAGTTCGAGGGTGTTAAGAAAACTATTAAAGAAAGTGTTAAGGATAATGAGCGAGAAGTTTATACCGATAGATTATCAATCAAACGAGATAAGCGTGGCTCATTAAGATTTACAATCATAGACAAAAAGGAGAACTAAAATGTCTGAAAAACAAAATGTTAATTTAGCGTTGTGGAATCGTGTAGCAAAAAGTGACAAGGAGTTTCTTAAACCCGTGTCATTTGGTTCACGAAAGTTCACAGCCATTGACCCACAATACCAAGTTCGTGAAGTAACTAAAGAGTTCGGTGTAATAGGACACGGCTGGGGTTGGGACAATACCACAGAATTTATACAAATTTCTAATGGTGATTGTGCAGTAGTAGCTCATGTATACATCTGGACAAAAGATAAAGCCAATAGATACGGAGCGTTTACTGGGTGTAGAACTTTCTATAATGCAAAGAAAGAGAGAACCAATGAAGACGCTCCAAAGATGGCAATAACAGATGGACTAACTAAAGCCATCTCGCATCTTGGTTTTAATGCTGATGTCTTTTTAGGAAAGATGGACGGCAATAAATATACTGCTGATACTAACACAGACTTTTAAAGGAGAACATTTATGTCTGATGAATATGATAATACTAACACTGGTGTAGGCTTCAAACCATTTGAAGACCAAAAGTTTATCTTGCAAGGTAAGATGGATATTGATGGCACAGAAGAACGCTTTGCTTATATTACGGCAGTCAGTCGTGATGGTGGCAAACGTATTGATGTCTACCAAAAAACTGGTGCATTGTTTCCCAACGATAAGAGTGACAACGAAAACAAACCAGACTATACGGGAACACTAGACTATAAGAATGAAAAGAAACGATTAGCTTCGTGGAAGAAAGTTCACGATACGAATGGTAACTATATGTCATTGGAAGTAACTGTTCCAAGAGATAGGGAGGAATCGCCGACTCAAGCGTCTGACTCACCACCACCTAAAGAAGAACAGAATGTTATTGACACAACTGATGCAGAAGAGATACCATTCTAAATACTAATATGTAGGTAGGGTTTGGATTGGTTCTCCTTTGCCTACCTACTATCCTTATAGTAACTAAAGGGGTGGCAGTAGTTCGGTAACACTTACTTACTAGTCACCTCTTTTTTTACTTAGGAATAAATAACCAATATACAAAAGATAACAATAACTACTACACCACCAATTAACTTAACTAAATCGTTGGTCATTATTTACCTCCATTAAATTTATCACGAAGTTTGTTGGTGAATTCCCATAAAGAACTAATTTGTTTTGACTGCATATCTACCTCTGCTCGTAGTTTAACAGTCTCAACATAAGTGTCACGCCTATCCAAATCTTTTTTTATTTGGTCTAAGTCTTTACGAAGTGAACGAACCTCACTCTCTAACCTAATAGCTACTATCAAAGCACCAATTACAAATAATACTTGATGCCAATACTGAGCAAGTATTTCCATCACACCTCTATAACAAGACCTCTTTGATAGCCTCTGTTTTTAGACATAGTTAATACCTCACCTCTACCATTAGGAACATAACTGCAATGAATCCAACCTGAATTACCACCTGAATAATATTCAAGTATTAATTGGTCGAATGGTAAAGTCTCTGATATCCACTTAGCTAGTTCATAGTTATCAACACCAGCTACTTCAAAGTCTACTGCTTCACCTTTAGCGTGTTGACTTTCATCTGAACTACCTATTGCACGACACAAGGCTTTGCTCCGATAACCTGATGACGGAATAATTGGCAGACCATAATGCTCTCTAACTGGTTCAAGTATATTCATACATAGAGCTTTCATATTAGCTATATGCTCAGGCTCGGGTGTATTATCTATTCCTTTTCTTAAAGCCGTTTGACTTTTTATCATTTCACCTAAAGTAAAATTACCTGACAGTTTCATTTTTTTCTCCCAAAGAATTTTGTTGCACCTCTCATTCCAAATGATGCCGCCACAATTAAACCCAAACTATATTGATACCATTCAGGCATTTCTTTTAACGCCTGAAATCCCTCGAACACTATCGTTCTTCCCCAATCACCACAGAACGATAGGATTAGTGGGATTGAAAATAGCACAGTAATCCACTCGTCCTTCCAAGACGCTTGGCTACCTTTAGCCATTTCTAAATCCCAATCAATTTCTCCAGTAGCTTTCTTCTGCATGACAGTAGCTTCTGCTTCTGCCATAGCTACTTCTTTCTTTGCGTTAGCTTTAGTCTTTGCAACCCTTCCTTCAATCCATGACCCAGCTATACTAGCTATTGGCCCTATTAATGCTTGAAACATATTAACTCCTATTCATATAAATTTTTTAATGCTCTTGTATAATTAACTTTTTTTGCTTTGCAGTAAGCAGTTGTATTTACTTTTGCCTTACCCTTTGGATAAGAAGGCTGACTCATAATACGTTCAGCAAAGTATTTACATCTGTTAATATCATAAAAATAAATCTCTTCTCTTTGTTGCACATCACCTATAAAGATAAGTAACTGGAACACAAGTATCATTTACGTTGTGTCCAAGCAGTTGTTCCCATATATGTTGCGACTATACCTCCTCCCGTTATATAAAATAAATTACTAATATCAGATAAAGCATCAACCCTTTCGAGAGGAACAAAAAACATAGCAACAGTAAATACTCCCATTCCTATCAACGAGTATCTAGCCATTCTAAGTTGTGCAAGATTCTTTCTTAACTTAGATTCAGCCTCTTTTATTTCTTTTACATGACTCAACTCTGAATCACTAACTACTCCATCTCCATCTTCATCATACTCTGCATACTTGCTATCATGTTCTAGTTTCTTTGGTGTCATACTATCTCCCGAATTTCCAGAGCAAACCAAGTGCAACACAAATTACTGCAATGACGCCAAGCACTATACCAAAAGTGGTAACGTCCTTCATTAGCTCTTGATGTTTACGAAATTTGGCTCTACGTTTTTCAGCTTCAACTTCTTTAGCTTGTTGAATACGTTTAGCTCTTTCATTAATTATAGTTGCCCAAGTCCCATGACCGAACCTATGGTCAATAAGCTGACGCATTTCGTCCATTTGTTCTTGTGCTAACTTTGCATTAATAGTTTCTTCAGCAACGCTCTTAACGGAAAATGGATTTGAATTAGCATCAGAGCGAAACTTTTGTATTTGTTTCTCACCTTCAAAAAGATTATCAATGTCTTTTGCTAGACTGCTTATATCTCGTGCAGTTCCGACACCCTCTTTAATCGCAGATACGGCACTCTTAACTAATGCTATTCCAGCTAATGTTTCTGCAATTACCATAGGAAAACATCTCTATTAATCGCCTACCAATGCGTTCTTTAATTTAGTATGTTCACCTACAATCTTTTCTATATCTGCAAGAACGGCTTTACCAGTATCAGTTGATGCAGTTCTTAATGCTTTGAACTCTTCATCTTGCGTATACTTTGCTCTAATAGATTCAACACAAGCTCTGTTAATTGCCAAAGCATCTTGAGATTTAGTTGTAACCCAAGTCTTAGCTGACGAAGCAGTAGTTGCCGCAAAATCATCATTAGAACTTTTACACGCTTTGCCATGTGCCTCTTCAAGAAAGCCGTAACTGTTACCATCATCATCTGTTCCATACCATTGAGGAGCTTTATCTCCATCAAACGAAGTAGGTTCGATTAAATCTCCAGTCCATTTAAAAAGTTTTTGTGCCATAGTTTCTCCTTAAGGTCTTAGTTGTATCCATTGTCCTACATATGTAGCCGCAGGTTCTAATTGTCCTTGTCCATTATATCCTCTTACAAATATTCTACCATCTTCTGTATAGAACATTTCAAAACCTTCACTACCATAGGCATTGCCACCACTATTCATGTGGCAAATTTTAGTTTCAACTGAACTACCCCAATGACTAGATGATATTGTAGCTGGTGTATTAGCTGGGTTTAAATCAAGTTGGATATTTGGCATATTCGCATTACCACTACTTGCTTGAAAATAATCCATAGAGTTTGTGTAACCAGCCTTCCAAATTCTATACTTATCATCTTGATAATAAAAGTTAGCCGTTGATTGACCTTGTAATCCTCTATTTGCCCATATTCTTCTTATTGAAGTAGTAGGGAAATCAACATTAGTTTTAGTTGGTGCAGAGTTAGAAGTCGTAGAAGCTACTGTATGTGTGTATTCTGTTGTAGTTGATGGTGCTATTGGAGATTGTTGGTTAGTAGTAGAACCTATCCCACATATCCCAGTTCCATTATACCCCCAAACATAAACACTATTATTTGGACTTGCTGGTGTTCCACCTAATACTGCTCTTGTTGCATAATAAGAATTACCAGCACCGACCATTCCACTATATTTGGTAGAACCACCGATAGCAGTCCAAGCATTTACTTGAGAAGTTGAACCATTACCAACAGTTCCTACTGCATTACCACCAATGCCATAAGCCGTTCCATCAGTTTTAATGTAATGTGCGTGTGCATATAGCGAAGTATAATAATATCCTTCACCATTTAAAATTTGATAAACGTCATCTTGGCTGGTGTCAGTAAATGTAGTTACACTACCTACTCCACCATCAATTCCATTTTGATTATATCCAGCAAAGAATAAATTGCCACTGGTATCAACAACAAAACAAGTGTTGTATCCAGCATCTACCATAGAAACATTACTTAAACTTGATATATGAACTGGAAGTGTTTGGTTTGTAGTATTACCATTACCTAGTTTACCATAACCATTATATCCCCAAGCAAAAAGTCTTCCACTTGTATCAATAGCATAACAACCATTGTAACTTGCACCACCAGTGCACATTGAATTACTTAAATGAAACCCAGCTATCTGACACGATACACCTGAATGTGTAGCATCAGGGCCAAGTGTAGGAATCTTATTCCATGACCATCTATTAGTTGTATCGCCTAAACCAAGCTGACCATAGCCATTATAACCACGACAAAATAAGTCACCATCTTTAGTTAAAGCATATAAACTATGTGTAGCCGCCCAAAATCTAACAAAGTAGTCGCCATCTCTCATGCCACCATTGTCATTACTCATGCTCATCATGGTATAGCCACTATGTCCATATCCAGCATTAATGTTATTCATTGAATAACTATGACCATCTGAACCTTGCACACACAATTCATGCTCTGTGTTCAAATGATAATGCAGTCTATATAGTTTATACTCCATGCCTTGTTTAGCATTAGCTATTGGGCCCATTGCTGGATTAGCATAAGGATATTGTGGAATCCAGTTATTAGAATAATCAGCTAACCAAGCTCTTTTTCCATCTGCACCATAAGTATTTGTTGCAGTTGGACTTACATTCCAAGAAATTGGGTCACCATAATTTGCTTCTAAAACATTCCAGCCTTTGTAACCTGATTCATTTTGATAAGCTACGCTAGATGAAGATGCTTTTAATACTTGCCCAGAGTTACCTCTTGCTAATCTAATTTGATTACTTCCGTCATGTGTCATTATATCCCCAGCAGTTGTAAGAACTGTAGTTCCCTCTGCCATCACATTCCAGTAAGTTGTATTAGTTACTGCGTTACCAGTTGAGGCTAAGATACATATATAAGAATTGCCTCCACTCGAAACTGCATCATTAACTTCGTAAGCCGTGCTACTACTATACGCACCCTTCCAGTTAACTCTTAGTTTTCCGACATTAATTGTTGCCACTATGACCTCCTATGGTGTCGTTAAGATTAAATCGCCTGATGTGTCTAAAGAGAAAGTTACATTTGGCGAACTAAAGAAGTAGTTGTCATAGTTACTTAACGTAAACGCTTCGCTACCCCCAAGTGTTGAACTATCAACTACTAAATGACCAGTTGAAGTATCAATTCTTAATCCATAAAACACACCATTATTTGTTGCAGACGTTGCAAACTCATATGCAGTTTCGCCTGAGTTTACTTGAATAATTTTACCAGAATTACCAGTAAAACTAGTAGGAAGATTCGCACTAGCTAAAGATGCGGCGGCATCTGTAGCACTTTGTAATGCTTCACTAGCTTTTGTTGTTGCTATTCCAGCTTGAGTTGTTGCCGTTGTAGCATCTGTTGATGCTTGAGCAACATTTGCAATAACATTATTAACTTGAGTAATACTAGGCCCAGCTATTGCATTACCAGTTGTTGCGTCAAAAGCTAATGTGTTGCCTTTTCTGTCATCTAATGTAGGTAATGTAAGAGTAGCATCTGAATCAGTTGTATTTAATACAAGACTTCTATTAATAGAATCGTTTAAATCGGCGGCAATAGCTATAAATCTATCAAGCTCAGTATTTAAAGTTCCTATATTAAACGCACCTGATGTTGGAAAGTCAGTCGTTCTTTGTAAAGGAATCTCACGAGTAATAACTACTTTAACACCAGCAGTTGTGCCGACTATAGGCGTAGTGAATGTAATTGAGCCAATAGCACCATCACCACCAGAAACAGAATAGGTGCTACTACTTTGTAATGTTCCATCTGTATAAACCTTTAAATCAGTAGAATCAAAGAACTCAAAAGTTACGTCAAATAACGCTTGAGTATTTCCATTCGTTACTGTGTAACTGTCTCTTGGACTGTTATTTATTAATTCTATCGTCATAGCCGAACCCTACTTCTAAATACATTTTATTTCAACGCACAAAACATCACCACCTACTACGTCTTAACTCTGAACCCATGTCTCCCATAAACCCACGCAAAAACCATAGCTTTAAAAATGGAGCATTTTTTAATAACTGAGAACTACCTTCTCCATAATTACCTTGTAGTATTTCACCAAACCCTTTTCTAGCTACTGCATCACCCCAAGACATACCAGCACCACCAATACTAGTAAAAGTATCCATAGTTTTATCCCAATTAGTATCATCTTCTCGTGATTTAACTTTAGGATTAAACAAACCAAATCCCATATCTACGCCAAATCTTTCTCCATTTTCCATAGCCGTATAATAAATATCAGAAATTAAAGCCAACAATCCTGATTGGTCAAATGCTCTAAGCATTTTATCTTCAAAACTTAAATTTTCCCAATACCACGCTTTAGTTTTATCACTACCAATTAATGATGTTTGTGCTTTTAATTCTAATGATAGATAACCAAGACCAAGACTAGCTAATACACCAACAGTAGTATTTCTTAACTGACCTTGTGCCATAGATGCAGTTATTTTATTCATAGCAGCGAATGAATACGACATGAATTGGAACGGCATACCAAGTAAACCACTCTCAACTCTTGCGTAACCTCTAACCTTTGGGTCTTCTGACATTCCAAATTTACCAGCAATACGCATTGGTATATGAAATATGCCATCAACTAATACTGGCAAATCTGCTGGTGTTCCCATTAAAACTGTATTCAGGATTCCTGAATTAAGACTGCCTCTAAATGTATTTCGTAATCCATGATATTCTTTAGGCCATTTCTTTGAGTTTAATAAATATAATCCTTTTTCAGTTTTCTGAATTATATTCATATCTACTAATTCTTTTATCTGTTTAGCTTCTTGAGCACCTATGTTGTATCTACTTAGTATTTCCATGTCTTGTTGCTTTAAACCAGTAGTAGCTCGTTTAACTGCTAAATCAACAAAGGTGTGAACTCTGCACATAGAATCAATTTGTTTAAATGTTCTAGTCATTGGTGCTAAAAGATTTAACATATAGAAAGCACTTTTAGCTTCACCCGTTACTTTTTGATATGTTCCTCTAGCAAAAGGATTATTATTAAGTTCATTAGTTAAACGCATATGAGATGAATTATTAACTATATCTAAAATCTCACCAGCTATCCTACCTTCATAAGCGTTCATTCTTACTCTACTATCTAATACACTACTTAGTGTTTTAAATATTGTGCCTATCTCATGTTCAAATATTATTTTCGCCGCATCAGGTAATGTAGAAAAACCAGCACTACCAAGATAAGTCATTTGCGTCATATCTCTAAGAACTTGTGCAGTTCTATTGTCCCATGTATTTGAGTCACGCAATACAGAGCCAACAACTCTATCGTATCCTATAATAAAATTCTTTCTAGCTTCATCAGCATCAGCTTTAGTTCCTTTGCCATATATCATAATGTCATCATCAATATCATCTAAAACATCTTCAAGATTTTTGTCTCTAAACTTTTTAGCAAACTCATATCTAGGTGCTACTCTGTCAGTATAGGCTTTCATTACTGCTACTGGGTCTGTTTGTATAAAGTCTTTAACAAGCACATTAGGAATATCTAATGTTCTATGTTTAAAGTGTTTAGACTTACCCATTCCATAATATGAATTAACTTCTGTAGTTTCATCAACTAAACCAAGAATGTTATCAACAGTATTTTTAGCTCTTTCTCGTGTAGATACATCATCAGTCTTTAATTCTTTCTCTACCCACTTACTGTTTCCAGAGTCATCATGCTCCCTTACCCACAATTTATTATTTGTTTTATACCAATCAGATAATATGCCTTCTAACTCTGCTCTATTCGCAGTTACATAATCGTGATTCCAATACCTAGCAAACATCTTTTCTTCATTTGCTGGAAGAATAGGATTATCTTTTATATTTTTTAATTGGTCATCTAAGTTATTTATTTCGTTTTTCATACGAACAACAGATGCTTTTTTAAAGACCAGTTTGTTCCTTAATCTAGGTGGTAACGGGTCTTTAGCTAACATTCTTTTAATCATAGCATCAAGTTTAGCTAGTGCTTTATGTTGACCTTTTGTTAAACCACTAGTCTCAGGGTCGTCTAGTATTTGACGTAACCTATCTCTTTTAATCATAATATTAATTAATTCTTCAGTCGCATACTTTGGTTTAATTGTTGCACCAGTTAATACATCTTTAAATGATGGAGCATCTTTAGGTGCTTTAGTTAGTTCACCAAGAGTATCAGCTACCTCTTTTTCAATATCATCTAATTGTTTTTGAGCTATAGTTAATCGTCTATTAATCTCTACTTTTCTTTTTTCAAAGTATCTTTTACTACCTATCAACCCAACTTCTTCTAACCTAGTTCCCCAAGTTTCCCAAAAGTCGTCCATCTTTTTAATTACATTACGTTCGTAATTAGTGTTACCTTTCTTACCTTCAAGCCTACGCAAATTTGCATTAATAAAAAACTCTTCAAAACCAGACGGGCGTGTATCCGTTAGCCTCCCCTTACCAATCGGTGACTTAATCCCCGACCAGTCCATTATCATATTGTTTCCTTTTTTAGTGCCTAGTGCATATTGATTTAAAGCATAATCATATACTTCCATGTATTCGCCTTGCCATCTTTTCGCACCAGTAAAGACAGATTCACCAGTAGTAAATCCTGATTTGTGTAAATTAAGTAGAGTTCCATTATCACCAATTAACATAACCATACGTTTCTTATGTGCAGTAGGAACTCTCTTACTTAACAATGTAGATTTAAGAGGAGTAGGTATTAGTTTGTAAATAACACTATTAGTAAACCAACTGTCAGCTATTTTATATGGGTCATCAATATTAGCTAACTGTATATCATTACGCCTATCAATAACTTCAGTTTGTATTTGTGCTAGTTCACCTTCTTTATGAATAATAGCTTCATCAATTTGCTCTCTTGTCATTCCAATTTCTTTAGCACTCTTACTAGCTACACGAATCTTTTTCTTTTCTGTCATTACTCGGTCTAATGCCAAAACATTAATTCTATTTTCATATGCTAAAGTTGATTCACCTTTTTTCTTTCTTACCTTGCCGTGATACAATTCGTGAAAGAAAACAAAGTCTGTTAAATCATCAACAGTTTTAAATGCGTCCCTATTGTTAAATTGAAACTTCCAATGCAGTTTAGATTGAGCACTCGCTCCACCATCTTTAATTGCTTTAGCTAAAATTGTTGGGTCATTTGCCCAACCTTGCAATCTATTAAAAGCAAACATTATTGCATCTCTATTTACATATACTATGCCTTGTAACTTATTAGTAATATCTCCATAAAAATGTCTGCCTAATACTTTCTTTGGTAATTTACCTTGTGCTTGTAATGCTTCTATCTTTTTTGCTGGTGCAGATATAACGCCCTTAACATTAAATTCTTTTCCAAACTTTTTAACTATCTCAGCATCAGTTAAACGATTGATAGAACGTATAGTTGTCTTAAATAAATCTTTGATTATTTGTTTTTTCTCTTTAAGAGTAGGTGCTGTTCTTTCTATTTCTTTAAGTTTTTCTATTTGCTTTGGTAAAGATTCATTGGCGGCAACTAACTCATCATCAGTTAAATGACCCATTGGTCTATGTTCTTTTTTATCAGGTGCTACACCATTAGCTCTATCAATATTACCTTTATGTAATTTAACTTCTACATCAGCATCTTTAACTGTTGTCTCATATGCTTTCCATTTTCTAGCCATAGGAATTCCAAGTAAGCCACCTAATAGAAATCCACCAACAACGGCACTACCCATATTCATAGCTACTTCTTCAGGTGTTGCTAATATATCAGTTGGATATCTCATACCTTCTTGTATTCCAGTAACACCAGCTACACCAAGAGCAGTATTTCTACCAGTTCTTGCCATCACTCCCGTTGCACTTCTTATTGAACCTCTGGCTATTCCAGTAGCAACACCACGAGTAAGAGCAAACGGCAATGGTAATAAATTAGCTGGGTCACTTATAAGACCAGCAAACATATTTGCCATAAAGCCAAACTCACCCATTATTTCTCTTCGCTCTAAACCATCATCAATCTGACGTTTTAAATCTTCCATATGTTCAGCGTTTTTTGCATAAGCTAAATCATCATAATACTTTTCATATCCTTCCATATCGTTAAACGGATTATAGTCTTCGTCCATTCTGTCCCAATGGTCATAAGTATTTGATAACCAATCCCATATTGGTTCGTATGTATAGGTAGCGTGAGCTTTCCACAAATCACCAAAGTCATAACCCTTGTCAGGTTTAGACTCATAACCCGTAGCAGTCGGACTCCAGTCATAGTTCCGTTGACCAGTAGGTAGTGGTGCAAATGGGTCTATAATAATACTCATTGCGTTCTCTGATTTAAAATTGCTTGTTGTTCTTCTATAGTCATATAATCATTTACCGATACATCTTCAGGTTGTGCTTTAACTATAAAAGGTATTTTACCATTATCTGTAATCCTATGCAGAGGTATCAGTTTATCATCATGGTAAGTCATTAGATAAAATTGTTGATATTGGTCTGTTGTAGTTTCAGCACTACCAGCTACAGTAGTTGTATTGGTAACAAATGATTTATGTTTTGTTGGAACTAGAAATACTTTGTATGTTCCGTCAACTGGCAAGTAATCAGTAAAGTCACTTGACCTACCTCTTGGTTTATACATTCCATCTTTTAAATAAGATTCTTTTAATTTTTCTGCGTTCATAAATTGTTGAGCCATCATAGTCCCACTATTAGCACCCACATAAGGACTGTTCATCATTTGCTCATAGGCTTCCTTAAAAGGTTTTTTAGGAGTAACTAATATATACTTACCTTTATAATCAGGATTTTCGTCAATTAATTTTTGAACATTGCCTAAGAATTTATCTTTCTGACTTGAGTTAGGAAAAATCTTATTTAATGCAGAGGCCGATTTCATAGTTCTATAACCAGCGTGTAAGTCTAATACATAACCTTCTGTATCTACATAATGCTCATTGTATAATGTATTCAATCTATCCTTTACTGTTTCATGGTCTAGTCCTAAATTCTCTACAAGATACTTAGATACCTGACTTAGTTCCTTTACAACATTCAAACCTAAATCTGCAACTTCGTCCTCATCTAACAACTTAACTACTGCCGTAGTATAGTTAGTAGGTTTTTTATTTTGACTAAACTCTTCAAAGAAAGATGTTTTCCTTACTTCCATTGTAGCTTTTTCAACATCTTTTGCTGCTACAACTTCAGCAATAACTTCATCAAGATTATCTACTCCTCTAAATTTAACAATATCATCAATCAATGCTAATGTTTCTGTTGTATTAGTGCTTAGAGGATTTAACTTTAAACCATTAAATAAATTCTCAGTTCTGTTTCCAGTCCCATCTACTTCTATTTTTTGGTAGTATTTCATTTTACGATAATGTTGATACAAAGTTTGTGCTTCAGAACCAGTATATGTTCCGTTAGCTAATGCAGTCATTTGATTCTTAAATGCTTTAGGTATGGTATTACCATTCTTAGCATTGTTATATAATTGTTCACTAGATGGTGTCTGGTCTAAACTTGCAGATGTAGCAAAATAATTTTCACTTACATTGTGTTGAGTATAAACACTATTAGTCGCCGCATTATTTAGTTCTGCTGAAGTATTAAGAGTGCTATTGTTATCAGTAGTAACAACAGAAGTAGCTAGTTGCATAGATGCAACCTTACTTTTTTTAACTTCTAATTTATGTAAACCAGTTGCGTGACTTCTAAATTTCTCTACTACTTTATTTAACTGTGCACCATCTAGCAAAGACACTAAAGGCTTAAGTTGTTTTTGAACTGACTCAGATAACTTTTCTATTGTTGCAGAATTAATATTGTTAGCAATCTTGTTATATAACTCAGAATCTTTAACTATATCAACTCCATCATTAGTCTTTAACACAACGCTTTCTTTAGTTATTAAAGATAATGCAGAATCAACAATTATACTTTCATACTTTTCTTCAGTCTTTTGATTATACTCTTCAGTAAATAACGGCTCTTGTCCGTTTTTAATTGAAGTATTATTAAGTTCTTTTCGTTTCTTTTTAAATTCTTTTAATTTATTTACAATGTCTTTTGTAGTTTGCGTAAGACCATCATTATTATCTTCTGCTAATAACTTTTTAAGTTTTGCAGATGTCTCATTTAAATATTTATTTTCTGCTTCAATTTGTGCATTAGCATTTATTTGAGATTTTTCTTTTGAAAGTTGCCCAGCATAATTTGTATCTCTAATACCACCTCTTATTGTTTGAGAAATAATTTCTTTATGTCGAGGGTTACCAATTTCAATAACTGGTTTAAACTTACCACCACCATCATTATGAAGTAGTTTTAGATTTTCTAATAGTTCAGGGTGCTTTTTGCTAACCTCTTTTAATTTACTACCAACTGTTCCTCCATCAAACAAGAACTGTTCTATGTCTGTTTGCAAAACACTAGCCTCAGTTTCATTTAAAACCATACCTTTTAAGTAATCTGTCTGAGTAAATTTACTAACTAATGCACCTAGTATTGATTCACGATATCCAGTTTCAAGTTGTGAAGGTAATAATTTAGTTACTTGTGAACCCTCAATACCATTGTCATTAGCTAGTTTATATCTTTCATCATTTAACTTTTTATTGTTTGGAAAGAATGTATTTACAATAAAGTTCTTAACATCTTCGGGATTCTTAAGATTTGGTATTAGAGAAATATCTGATTTAACTTGAGTTGCAAGTTTAGCATTTAACTCTTTCATTAACTGAGGTCTGTCTTGAACTATCTGTCGCTGAACTGCATTGATATTATATGTTGAAGATACAGACATATTTGATTCAATGCTTTGTAATAGCTTACTTAAAAACTCTCCGTCTTCTGTGTTATAATTTTCATTGCTAAGTAATTCACTAGCAAACTGAAACATAGTTTGCTCTACTGTATCTGTAACCATTTCATCAGCATTAAAATAATATTTTTTATAAACAATCTTCTTGTCATCAAGCGAATTCAAACCCATACCATTTGATGACAACACGCTTTGTAACTTATTAATCTCATTAACAGATGAAGGTGATACTGGAAGACCACTTGTTAGTTTAGTAATCTTTGCTTGTAATACAGACTGACGTAAGAACTTAGTTGCCCACCTTGTATCTTCAGGTCTAAACACATTAGATTTATTAGCATTGCTAATTATATCATTAGCAATCTTCATACTTTTTTCTAAATCATCTACTGTAGCATTAGTTTGTTGTAACGATATAAAGTCTTTAGACCATGACTCTAGGTTCTCAATTACATCAACTCTGCTTTTTACTAACTCTCTATCAAATTCTTTTTGCTGAAGATTTAATTTAGATGAAGCTACATAGATATCGCCAATCTCGTTTATATAACCAGACCACATACCCTTTGCATTTTTAGACATTTGCTTTAGATAGTCTTTCATATCTTTAGCAAATAACGCACTACCATTATCTTTGTTTTGATGTTTAAAAGCTATTTTAGCAGAGTGTGCTTTTATCTCTTGTTCAATACTAAACTTGTAACGACTCTCAATAGTCTTCTCAAAAGCGTCTTGAGCAATAGTCCCAAAAGAAGACGGAGCCATGTTCCATGCTTCAGGATTACCAGTTTCAGGATTAATAGTTCTAAGATTATGTGCCTCAATATTTCTAGCCGCTGACTCACCCTTCTTCTGAGCAATCTCACTTAAACGCTTTGTAGCAATACCCAGTATCTTGTCGCCAAACTCACCAGCCTTTTCCCAACTTTCCACATTAGCCGTGCTAGGTTTAACAACACCTATAGTTGTATTACGAAAGCTAGTTCCTTCTCTGATTACTCTTGTGCCAAATCTTTGTGCCACTTATTCCACCTTATGTTTTTGTAGTATGATAACTATATAAGCCACTAGCTATTGCACTCATTGATTCATACCTTGCAGTTTCAAGAGCTACTCTGCCAGTATATAACGCTTGTTCAGTTGCTAACTTACCTTGTCCGTATTTAATCCAGCCGTCGGTATCTGCTCTTGTAACATCTCTTTCTGCTATTTCTTTTTGCTTTTCATTAAAAGCTATTATTGATTTATCTAAATCTGCATCTCTTCCTAGAAATGCAAACATAGCTTCATTAATCTTTGCTGACTGGTCAAACTTTTCTAACCTATCAATAGAGTTTTGTTCAGCTATAATTTTATTCTGACCAGTTTGTAATGCGTATTGTTGTGCTTCAAACTGTGCATTAGTGTTTCTTGCTTCACCTTTATTCATGGCTGACATAATTGATATGCCAGTTCCTACTGCTTGTAATGCTACTAACCAACTCATTAAAAACTTACCTCCGCTACTAAACCATTAATATCTAATGGCAACGGACTTGATTGTGATATAGTTATATCAGGGTCTTTACTATATCCAAGAAATCTAAATTCCTTTTTACCAGTTACCGATTGCCTACCTAAACTTAAATCATCTGTAACCTGACGAAGTATTAAGTCTGTTCCATTAACAGATACACTTTGAGTATTACGCATATCCAATATAACTTTACTTACACTTCTAGGTTGCCCAGTAAGAGGGCCTCCTTGTATTGCTCCGTCAAGTGGCATTGTTGTTGCCGTTACAGTAAATTTAAATCCTATTTCAACAGAAGTTAAAGTAGCATCTACTGCTGACACATCTACCTGATTACTAGCTACTGTAAAAGTTCCCAAGTAATCTGTGCCTGATACCACATCAACAACTGCACCATTTACAAAATGACCAGCTACACTAAAGACACCAGCCGTTCCACTAAATGTATTTGAAAAATCTAAGTTAACTGTTGAACTAAACTCACATAATATAAACTTTTGACCAGCACCAGTATTATAAACAACAGTCATAAACACTCTATCGTCTATTGTAATAATGCTATGAAACAAACCACTTGTTGTTATCTTTGTCCAACCAGCCCGTTTCTCTGCTCGGTTTGATGTAAACAAAGCCATTGAACCATCAAGATTAACAACAAACAAATAAGATTCGGGACGACTTAATGCACCATTTAAGACAGTCATTTGTATTGGGTCTGATATTAAATGAGGCGACAATGATGATACGGAGGAACTTACATACGCCGCCTCTGCGTCTGAGAATAAATATTCCCGACATACCGAACCAGTTTTCTGAATATAAACAGTAGCACCATCATAAGATTGTGGACGAACATAACTTGCTCCAAATGGCGTTTGCCTTTTAATTTGTGCATTAGTAGGTGTTATAGGTTCACTACTAAACGCTGGAATATAAAACTCTGATGTAGATGTAAAGATTTGTAAATCTCTGTTTGATACAATATGCCTAATACTGTTTATCTCACCAATACTAGCAGTCAAATTTAATGCGTCTGAATCTTCACCATCAGCAGTATTAAAGTTAAAATACTCATTTGAACGACTTGCCCATATGCCGTCAGGTTGTCCAATCGTTCCACCAAACCATAATCTATTCTCATGGAATGTAACGGCGGCTGGATAACCACGATAAGAACTATATGATTGTTCGTCCCAATTAGTTATTGGTGCGTGTGATGTTATTCTTGGAGCACCACCTCCGTCTACTGAAGCATTAGCATTAGCACCAGCAGTTATTACATAATGGTTTTCATCTATAACTTCTTGAACTGTTCTTGTTCCGTTAATATTACTAGCAGTAATTCCAGCAATGCCACCAGCTTTAGATATTGTA
>MDSW01115579.1_pt1 | contig 34646 bp, 28 predicted proteins | sample 811171 | NCBI WGS metagenome assembly MDSW01 (sample SAMN05326641, study PRJNA326480) | marine metagenome | isolation source: seawater | place: Atlantic Ocean: North West | collected 2012 | reverse complement strand
ATCTTGTCTAAAATGTATAGAAATAATGCTCCTAAAAAAAAACCAATTGCAGGAGGTAAGAATTCTGGCATGTTGCTCATTCCAATATTGTTTTGTAATTCAACATAAGAAATTGCTGGGGAAAGAAGTGACCAGAAGCTTGCAGCTATCATTACGCCTCCAGTAAAGCCAAGAGCACAATCTAAAACTTTACGATTTGAAGAATTAAAAAAGAATACTAAAGCTGCTCCTAGTGCTGTTAATATCCAGGTGAATAATCCGGCATATAAGCTTTGAATTGCTGGATGTTGTTCTGTGAACCATTTATATATATCGTAATTTTCCATTTTATTGTATTGTTTTGATTAAGAGGTGTTTTGCAACATCATTGCTTATATGTTGATTAGATTTTTTGATTTTTATATTAAGTGATTGGTCAAAATTTATCTTTTCTAAGAGTTTAATTTCCGTTCCTATGCTTATATTTAATTTTGTGAGATAGTCAAGAAAATATTTTTCATCTATTGTGACGCCCATTACTTTTCCTGTTGTTCCAGTTTTTAGTTTGTTTAATGGTATTGTGTTTGTGTGTGGGATTTCTCCGTTCTTCATTGGTATTGGCTCTCCGTGAGGATCAAAATTTGGGTATTTTAAAAAGGCATCTAATCTGTCTACCAGTTTTTCTGATTTTATGTGTTCTAATTGTTCGGCAACATCGTGCACTTCTCCCCAGTCAAAACTTAATTTATTTACTAAGAATGTTTCCCATAATCTATGTTTTCTAACTACTGAGGCAGCTAAAATTCTTCCTTTTTCAGTCAAGGATACCCCTTTATATTTCTGATATGTTACAAGATTTTTTTCTTGTAATTTTTTGAGCATATCTGAAACAGAAGCAGCAGATGTACCAATTTCTTTAGCAATAAGATTTGTTAAAACATTCTTATTGTTATCTGTACTAATAGAAAAGATGGCTTTCAAATAATTTTCTTCAGATAAGGTAATCATATTGCAAAAATAATAATAATTAAATTAATATAAAAATAAGTTTAGGCATGTCTAAAAATTTAAATATTATTGCAGTATTATAATTTAACTATGAGTAGATTAATTTTTTTAGTAATAATTTCCTTTTTTTTTCTTTTTAATAATGTTTATTCTCAAACTGTTAAAGGAAGGATTTTTTCAACTAGTGGGGTGGTTCCATTTGCAAATGTTGTGATTGAGGGTGTAGACTTGGGTGTTTCTGCTGATGAGAATGGTGATTATATCATTCATAATGTTCCGTTAGGGGGTTGTTATATTGTGTATTCAGCTATCGGTATGATTAGCAAGAGGACTTATCATGAAATTAATAAGGGGGTAAATGTGGTTGATGTTAACTTAGATGTCTCAATTTATAGTATAGATCAAGTTGTAGTTACGGCTACAAAAACTGAGAAGAGAAGCACTTCATCTCCTGTGATTGTTGGTGTTATAGATAGCAGGAAATTAGAAAGTGTTCAGGCATGTAATTTAGCTGAGGGTCTTAATTTTCAGACAGGATTAAGAGTTGAAACTGATTGTCAAACATGTAATTACACCCAATTAAGAATGAATGGTTTGCCTGGTGGTTATTCTCAGATCCTTATCAATGGAAAATCAATTTTTAGTCCGTTAACTGGTTTGTATGGTATGGATCAAATTCCTGCTAATATGATAGAAAGGATTGAAGTCGTTAGGGGTGGGGGTAGTTCTCTTTATGGCTCTTCAGCTGTTGGTGGCGTTGTAAATGTAATAACTAAATTGCCAAATTCAAATAATTATATTTTGGGTTTCGATTATAGTAGTGTGAATTTTTCTGCTGATGATAGGATTGTTTTTGGAAATGCAACTGTTATTTCTGATCAAAAGAAATCTGGAGCTACATTTTTTGTTAATAATCGTCATAGAATGTGGTATGATCATAATGCTGATAATTATTCAGAATTGCCTGTGTTAAGAGATAATACTTTTGGTGCTAATTTATTTTTTGTGCCATCTGATTATCAAAAGATAGAAATAAGTATAGGTAGTTTGCATGAGTATCGTTATGGAGGAGAAATGGTTGTTACAGCGCCTCATCTTGCTATGCAATCTGAAGAAAGAGTGCATGACGTTCTTCTAGGTAATATAGATTATCAATTGGATTTCAATGATGGTAACTCATCTTTTGTCGCTTATTTAGCTTCTCAGAAAACCGAGCGTGAACATTATACTGGCATAAGGCCAGAAGTTGGTAGTGAGGAAGATGCTGAGCATTTAACAGCCCCCCCTTACGGGTCTTCTTTTAATTTTACAAAGCAGGCTGGTGTACAGTTAAACTTTAAGTTAGATAAGCTTTTTGGCTCGAATGTCATGACTCTTGGGTCTGAATATCTTTCTGATGATGTGAAGGATGAAATATTAGCTTATAATTATTTAATTGATCAAAAGATTGTAAATGTAGCGGCATTTATTCAGTCTGATTGGGATTTAACAGATCGTTTTTGTTTATTGAGTGGGGTTAGGTTTGACAAACATTCTTTGCTTGATAAAATTATCGTTAGCCCTAGATTTTCATTCCTCTATAAATTAAGGAAAGAAACGCAGTTTAGAGTTATGTATAGTACAGGTTTTAGAGCGCCGCAAGCTTTTGATACAGATTTACATATTGCATTTTCTGGGGGAGGTGTATCTCGTATTGTGCTTTCTGATAATTTAAAAGAAGAACGTTCAGAAAGTTTTAGTGCATCTGTTAATTATGATAAAGCTACCGGTTACTATATTTATGGGTTTACTTTTGAGGGTTTTTATACTTATCTAGACGGAGCTTTTTATCAAGATCCATCAGGAGAAGATGAATTTGGGGATGTTTTTATGAAACGTAATGGGTCAGGAGCTATAGTTAAGGGTGTAACAGCAGAATTCAGGCTAAATTTAGTGCGAAAAATTCATATGGAATCTGGTGTAACTTTGCAAAGTTCAATGTATGATGAGCCTGTTAGTTATTCTAATGTATTGCCTGTGAGGAACGGTTTTTTAAAGACTCCTTCTAGGTATGGTTATGTAACTTTTACTTATAATCCTTCAAGTAGTTTGGCTTTTTCGGGTAGTCTACTTCATACAGGAGAGATGGATTTAATTCATTTTTCAGGTGCACCAGAGCAAGATGTAGATGGCTTTGTAGTGTCACCTTCTTTTAATTCTATTGGATTAAAGGTTACATATGTTCATTTAATAAGTAGAGTAGGTGTAAAATTAGAATATAGTTTTGGGGTCAAGAATTTGACCAACTCGTATCAGCAAAATTTTGATACTCTAAAAAATAGAGATAGTAATTTTGTGTATGGCCCTAGCCTACCAAGAACTATCTTTGCAGGATTAACTCTTAAATCCTTATAATTTCTTTTTATAATTAACTTATGTTAACATTACATACCTCTTGTAAGCGTAAGACCTATCATTTTTTTATTTTTTTATAAAAATACCTATAAATAATTAATTTTCAATATTTTAAAAGTTTTATATAAATTTTTAATACAGTTTTATTTGGTTGTTTTTACTGATATTTTATTTAAATTTAAAACAAAATTGTATTATTGCAATTTACATTTGTAAATAATTTAATAATGCATAATAGATTAAAGCAATGGATGACTTCTAAAGGTTTAAAGGCCTCTCAACTTGCTGATAATATTGGTGTGAATAGAGCAACGGTTTCTCATATTCTTTCAGGTCGCAATATGCCAAGTATTGATTTTTTAAAAAAAATATTAAATAAATACACAGATTTAAATTCTAATTGGTTAATTACAGGTGTTGGATATATGCGTAATGAAAATGAGTTTAAAAAAATAGAAATATTTAAAAAAGTAAACAAAGTTGTAGTCTTTTATGACGATTCTTCATTTGAAGAGTTAAAATCTTAAATTCTGACTACATTTTCTATTTTTGTATAAAAATTCTAAATGTATAAAATACTTCGTTTTTTTTTATTCCTGTTTAATCCTGAGTTTATTCACCATATCTCTTTCAAATTAATTAAGTTAAGTTCTATTATTCCTGCAGTTAATTGGTGGTGGAGACTATTATTTAAAATCAATGATGATAGACTAGAAAAAGAAGTGTTTGGGATAAAGTTTTCTAATCCAGTTGGATTAGCTGCTGGTTTTGATAAAGACGCTAAATTATTTGACCAACTATCATCTTTTGGCTTTAGTTTTATAGAGATAGGAACTATTACCCCTTTGCCTCAGGATGGTAATACTAAGCCAAGGTTATTTAGATTAAAAAAAGATAATGCAATTATTAATCGTATGGGCTTTAATAATGAAGGTGTTGAGGCAGCTATTGCTAGATTGAGAACGAAAAAGTCTAATATTATTATTGGAGGAAATATTGGTAAAAATAAGGAAACTCCAAATGACAGTGCAGTAGATGACTATGAGATATGCTTCGAAAAACTTTTTCCATATATAGATTATTTTACAGTGAATGTTAGTTCTCCAAACACTCCTGGTTTAAGAGAGTTACAGGAGAGAAAACCTTTAACAGAACTATTATTTAGATTACAAGAGTTAAATTCTAAAAAAGATAGAAGAAAACCAATCTTACTTAAAATTTCACCTGATTTAACAAATAAGCAATTAGATGATATTGTTTTAATTGTTGAAAATACAAAGATTGATGGTGTTATTGCAACTAATACTACCGTCAATAGAAAAGAGCTTAAATCAAAAGGAGTAAAAATTGAATCTATTGGCCATGGTGGATTAAGTGGTATTCCTCTTAGAAAGAGGTCGACAGAGGTGATTAGATATTTGTCGGAAAAATCAAATAATGCATTTCCAATTATTGGTGTAGGTGGTATACATTCTGCAGAAGATGCAATTGAAAAATTAGATGCAGGTGCTGCTTTATTGCAGATTTATACTGGTTTTATATATGAAGGCCCTGCTCTTGTAAAAAGAATTAATAAGGCAATCTTAAGTCGATGAAGATAGTAGAATGCCCTAGAGATGCAATGCAAGGAATTAGTCACTTTATTCCTACTTCTAAAAAGATTAAATACATTAATCAATTATTAAAAGTAGGCTTTGATACTATTGACTTTGGTTCTTTTGTGTCTCCTAAGGTTATTCCGCAGCTTAAAGATACATCTGAAGTATTAGCAGGATTAGATCTGCAGAATACAAATAGTAAATTATTAGCCATTATTGCCAATTTAAGAGGCGCTATTAATGCTTGTGATTTTAAGGAAATTTACTATCTAGGATTTCCTCTTTCTATTTCTAATAATTTCCAAAAAAGGAATTCGAACCAAACTGTTGATGCATCACTTGAAATTGTGGAGGAAATACAGAGTTTAGTTTATAAGCATAATAAAAAATTAGTAGTTTATATATCTATGGCTTTTGGAAATCCTTATGGAGAGCATTATCACCCTGATATTGTTGCTGAACTTGTAGATAAGCTTCATAAGTTACAAGTTAGAGTTGTTTCATTGTCTGATACAATAGGAGTGTCTGAGCCTAAAAATATTAAACCACTATTCAGTACTTTAATAAATGAATACCCTTTAATTGAATTTGGTGCGCATTTTCATACTACTAAAGATAAATGGAAGGAAAAAGTTACTTCAGCTTACGAGAATGGGTGTAGAAGGTTTGATGCTGCAATGAAGGGTTATGGAGGGTGTCCGATGGCTAAAGAAAAGCTTACTGGAAATATGCCAACCGAGAACATCGTTTCTTATTTCTCAAAAGAACTGACGTTAAATATGAAAGAATTTAATAAAGCTTTAGGTGTAACTAATTCTATTTTTAAATCAATATAGAATGTTATCTCTGTAATCTAATTTTTTAAATTATGCTTAAAAATTAGAGTAATCAAATTAAAAAAAATATTTTTGCAACGAGTTTAGTTAAACTTAATGGTTTTTAAAGGGAATAGGGTGAGAATCCTTAACTTTTCCAGAAGCTGTAAAGTTCTAAGTTTTTTAGATACTACATGTGCCACTGTCTTGTTGATGGGAAGGCTTTTCTAAAAAGGGACTAAGTCAGAATACCTGCTAGCTCAGACATTTTGCGTGATTTCTGGATAAGATCATGTGAAGATAGGTAGTGTTTTAATAATTTAATGTAAAAAAATATGAAAAGATTAATTTTATTATTAGTGGTATTTGCGCAAACAGTATTTGCACAAAACTATGTTCATCAAGTGTTAATATTAAATGAAGGATATTTCGATTTTACTACAAACCAAATCATTGTACCTCCAACAATTGGAAGTTATGATCCAGTGAGTCAAACATACACATCATTAGACACTCTTGTGGGGTCAAGATTTGCTTCTGATATGATTATTGACGGTGATTATGTATATATAGCTGCTGATAATATGTTATATAAATATGACAAGTATACAATGTTAGCAATAGATACTCAACAAGTAGATGGTATAAGAAATTTAGCTATATGGAATGATAAAATTATAGTTACTAAAGGTGATTATGATAATACGACCTTTATGCCAGTTTTATTTAGTTCATATTTACAGATATTTAATACATCAGATTTAAGTTTTTACATGCAATTTGACACAATTTCTGGTCCTAAATGGTCTACTCAGAATATGATTGTAAATAATGATGTCTTGTATGTCTCAATAAATAATGCTTATGAGTGGGGAAATGAGAAGGGGAAAGTTGGAGTTGTAGATATGTCCACAATGAATTATTCTTATGAGATTGATTTAGGTGTTGATGGAAAGAATCCAGATAACATGCTCTTTGATGGAACAAATATCTATACTGTCAACAATAAAGATTGGTCAGGTTCTTCTATCTCTAAATTAAATTTAGTTACATTAGTACCAACAACTGTTAATATGTCTTTGGTTAGTACAGGATGTGGAACGTCATGTCTCAGAGATGATAAAGTTATGTATCAAATATCTGGAGATACAGATTTATATGAATGGGACCCTGCAACAATGCCAAGTTCAGGTATTCCAATAGGGTTTAGCCAAAGCTTTTATGCTTTAGAAATGGATAATATTAATAACCTTTTATATGCTTCTTCAACAGATTTTTTTTCATATGGAGCTATAGAAATATATGATTCTAATAATACAATGATAGAAAGCTTTAATTGTGGAGTAACTCCTGGAAAGATTGTATTTGATATAAGAAATAATATCACATTTATAAATGATGCAATCATATCCGATACCCACAAGAATAGAATGCTTTTTGATCTTTCAGGAAGATATATTATAAACGAAAGTGATCTTCCTTCTGGTATCTATATTAAGAATAATGAGAAGGTATATATAGGTAAAACGTATTATTAAAAATAACCGTAAAACTTTTTAGATTCATTTTCTTATATTTACCAAAAAATTAGAATATGAAATTGATCTACTATTTTCTCCTTTTATTAGTGTGCTTTTCTTCTTGCAAGGAAGAGGCTGAACAAAGTCCGGTACTTAGTAATGATTATGGTACGGGTTTGTATATAGCAACTGATAATGGAGTTAGTTTTTTTGATGGAGATACGGTTAAGAATCAAATATATGCTGCAGTAAATAACACTTCATTATCTAATATAAAAAAGATTAAATTCAAGACTACAAGAGCTTATATTTTAACTGAAACTAATCTTTTTACAGCGAATATTAAAACATTTGAAAAAGGTGATTGGACTGGTAGATTTATTGATGCAATTGATTTTGAGTTTGTAAGTCCACAAGATAGAATGTTTGTAGTTGATATGGGAGATTCAAAGGTTAAGGTTGTTGATCTTGATATCATGGAGATTACTTCTGATATAGAAACAGGAGATAGTACAAGGCCCGTGTCTATTATTAAGAATTTATATCGTACTTTTGTTATGAATGGAGGTGCTGTTGCTGATTCATTAAAAGATTCTACTATTTTTATTATAGACTATAGAGATGACTTAGTCCCATTGGCTGATTCTTGGGGTAGTATAGTTATTGGAGATAATCCTAACTCTGCTGTATGGGTTTATAATCTAAAAGTTTTATGTAAAGGTATCTATGATCCAAACAATATGCAGGATAATACAAATGCAACATTGGTAAGTGTTAATCCTATAAATAGAGAGGTGATTTGGACACAGCAACTAGATGGTGTATATGATGCTAGAAATCTAGTTTCTGATAATGAAGATAATAAATACTATTTTACAGCATCTGATGGTATCTACAGTGTCAATTCAGATGGAACTGACTATACTAATATAATTAATACTATTTCTGATGTATTGTATTATCAAGAAGAGGAGTATTCTGAGGTTGTAAATGATTCATTGACTCAATATTATACTAGAAATGTGTTGTACATTAATGACTCAGAAAATAGTAAGAGCACAATATATAAGTATAATATAGATACAGATCAGTTTATCGATACCATAATTGTTAGTGGTCGTGTGAATGATATTAATTTTTATCAGTAATCAAGTATTTTAAAGATTTTGCAATAATTTCTTGTAAAGTGCAACCATAGAATCAATATCTTTTTTGTGAACTTTTTCATTTGGTGAATGTACATTATCTTCTGCAGCCCCAACAAAACACCAATCCCAAGGGTAATCACTTTTTTGTAATTCATTTCCATCACTTCCTCCTGTACTTTCTACTTCTAACTGAAAAGGTATTCCTGTATCTTTAGCAAGATCTATAATCTTATTAACATATGATTTTCTTGGTATTCCACTGTCTCTTAATGAGATGACGCATCCTTTTCCGTGCTTTACTCCCTCAGTTATCCAAGTTATATCAGAGATTAATGCTTGGTTAATATTATAAGTATTATAGATGAATTTACCTAAATAGCTAATAGAGCCACCACCATGCTCTTCCCATGATGAGAATACAATTATTCCTTCTTCAATCGTTTTTGCTATTTCTAGACAGTTCCAAACTCCTAATCTATTATCTAGATAGGAGGATTGAATAAAGTCCTTGGTTTCTCTAAAATTTATTTTAAAGGTGAGTGAGGTTCCTCTTTCAATTTTTCTATGAAAATCAATATATAGTTTATTTTTTTTTGTCGTTAATTTCCCTTCAATCTTACCAATACTGTCTTCTCCAACTAAAATAATGCCTTCATTTGTAGTTGGTCCTCCAATCTTAACAATCTCATTGTTATATTTTACTGTAAAGCCAATTGAATCCATATGAGAAAAAATAGCGGTCCTAGGTTTGTCTCCAAATACCAAAATAATATTATCTTGAAATCCGTCTCCAAAATGAATCTTTGGCTTTACTTTCCATGTTTTCTGATTTTCTTTTATATATTTCAGTAGAAATTTACTCATAGCTTGTTCTTCGCCTGAGGGAGCGTGGATTTTGCATAATTCTTTTAGTAGTTTCATTTATATTGTTTTTAGGTATTTTAGCTTTAGTTTATAATTCTTCTTAAATTTAGTTACAATACTGTCTGAATTATTTTTTGAAACTGTAAATATAAGACTGCAATCTGTTTTAAAGTTAGTGTTTACAACTTCTAGCTTATTTTCTTTTATTAGACGCATTACATTGTTCATTTCTTGGAATTTAAAATATACTTCATATTCTTCTTTTGTTGTTTTTTTGAGAATAATGCCGTTAGATATTGAGTCTGCAGCAGCTTGCTTGTAAGAACGTATTAATCCATTTTTTCCTAGTTTTATGCCTCCAAAATATCTAGCTACAATAATTAGAGTATTTGTTAAATTATTAGATTGAATCTGTCTTAAAATTGGCATCCCTGCAGTAGAAGATGGCTCTCCGTCGTCGTTAACTCTTTGTTCTGATTTGTCAGAATTAATAATATAGGCATAACAATGATGTCTTGCAGAATGTTCAATCTTCTTGATTTTTACTAGTTTCTCTTTTACTTCTTCTTCTGAAAAAACAGGAAATAGATAAGAGATAAATTTACTTCCCTTTTCTTTATAAAATCCTTTGGTTGGATTTTTAATTTCTGTATAGTCATTCATAATGTCAAAATGAAAAAATATAAATTGAGCTAATAGAAAGAATTATACCAATCCAATTACTATAGCTTAATTTTTCTTTAAAAATAACTGTCCCTATAATGGAAGAGCTTATTATGATTCCCATGCTTATAAGAGGGAAAATAATTGAACTTGCTAGTTTTGGATTAGTTAAAGCTTTTAAAAAGAATACTAAGGAATAGAAGTTTGGAATACCAAGAGAAATGCCCCAAAAAATACTTTTTAATTGCAATGGATTTTTTAATTTAATATGTTTACCTGAAAAGGTATATAATAAAACTCCAGTAATTGCAGCAAATATGAATAATATCATAAAAAACAAATATCCTCCTTGGTTTGGGAATCTTTGGGCAAAATCATTAAATGTAGCATCTGAAATTCCCTGGCCTATAAAAACTAAAATAATAATCCAAAAATATTTTTTTTCAAATGTAACTTTCCCATCTTTAGTTGAGGATAAATATATTCCAATAAAAGCCAAGACTAATGCTAATAAGTTTACTTCATCTAAAGTATTTTTTTTAGGATATAATATTAATGCGGCAAATACAGGTATAATTAAAGACATTTTGTTTGCAACTGTAGTTACTGAAATGCCTACTTTCTGTATTCCGAATGCGTAAAGGCTAAATACAATTATAAATAGTGGTCCGATTATCATTGAGTGAGCTATCCATTTAGACCATATTATGCTATCTATAGAGAAGTCTTGTTCTAAAAAAAAATAAGATAGTATTGCAGCTGTTAAATAATTGACAATTAATGCTTGTAAATTATCTACTTTGTATTTCTTAAACAACTTAAATAAAATAATTATAATGCTAAAAAGAAGTATGGTATACAATATATTAATCATTAATAATTGTTTTTAAGTGATCTGTATCTATTTGTTGTTTAGATATGGTCTTGCCATTTATTATTGGTGCTCTTATTCCAATGTCTAGTTTTGTATTGGCTTTAAATATTCTTGCTTCATCCCAAATATTTTCGTTAATAAATGACTGTATAGTAGTGGTTCCGCCTTCAATGATTATTGATTGAATTTTTAGCTTATGTAATTCATTTAAAATACTAGAAATGAAATCATTAAAATTTATTTTTAAGTAATGATTTTTAGCTTTGTATTCTGTTTTTATATTGTTAATTATAATAGTTTCAGATTGATGGTTAAATAAGTTAAGATCTGATTTGAGTTTTAGGTTTTTATCTATTACAATTCGTATTGGATTATCTCCTTTAATTTCACGAACTGTTAGATAAGGGTTATCTTTTTCAGCTGTAATTCTTCCTATTAATATTGCATCTTCTTCTGACCGCCATTCATGTACTAATTTTTTTGATTTATTTGACGTCATCCAAAAAGGTCCTGATTGATTTTCAGGGGCAATAAATCCATCTTTACTTTCTGCCCATTTTAATATTATATAAGGTCTTTTTTTTTCATGAAAAGTAAAGAATCTTTTATTCAGTTCTCTATTTTCTTTTTTCATTATTTCAATTTTTACATCTATTCCAGCTTTCCTTAATTTATCAATTCCTTTTCCAGAAACTTTTGAATAAGGATCTATGCATCCAATCACAACAGCAGGTATTTTGTGTTTTATAATAAGATCTGAACAAGGTGGTGTTTTTCCAAAATGGGAGCAGGGTTCTAAGTTTACATATAAAGTAGATTTTGATAGAAGAGAAAGATCTTTTACACTATTTATCGCATTTGCTTCTGCATGATTAGATCCAAATTTTTCATGGTATCCTTTGCCAATAATTTTTCCATTGTAAACAATCACAGATCCAACCATAGGATTTGGCGAAACGGACCCAATTCCTTTCTTTGAAAGGTTAATACATTTTTGCATGAAAAACTCATGATTTTGCATGTGTCAAAAATAGCAAAATGAATACATTTGTAGCATGCGAAAAGTCAGCAATATTTTACCGTTTTTTAAGAAGGAGCTTTTAGGCATTGCTGAAAAACAAGAGATCACTTCTTATGCATATCTTGCAATTTATCATTTTTTAGGTTATAGTCGTTCCGATTGTATAATAAATTCTGATCAGCAATTAACTATTGATACTGTTAAAGCTTTGCGTCAAACAATAATTGATTTAAAAACACATAAACCAATTCAGTATATTTTAGGCAAAGCATATTTTTATGGACTAGATCTCAAAGTTAACAAACATACTTTAATTCCTAGGCCAGAGACTGAAGAATTAGTTGATTGGATTTTGAAAGAAGACTTTGAAACTGCCTTGGATATTGGCACAGGTAGTGGTTGTATCTCTATTGCAATTGCTAACAATTCGCAAGCTAAAGTATATGCATTGGATGTTTCTAATGATGCGCTTAATGTTGCAAGAGAGAATGCTGAAAATCATCAACAAATCATTCATTTTACTCAACAAGATATATTCAAACTAAATAATTTAAAATCAGTTGATCTTATTGTAAGTAATCCTCCTTATGTGTTAAATTCTCAAAAAGTTAAAATGAAGGATAATGTTCTTAATTTTGAACCTAATCTTGCACTCTTTGTTGATAATGAAAACCCACTTGTTTTCTATCAAAAGATTTCTGAATTAGCATTTATGAGTCTAAATGCTAATGGTAAGTTGTTTTTTGAAATTAATGAGCAATTTGGAAAAGAAATTATATTAATTTTATCTCATATAGGTTTTGTTGATATTGAGTTGAAAAAAGATATAAACGGTAAGGATAGAATGATAAAATCTGTAAAGAAATAGTTATTTTTGATAAATAAAAATTAAGTATAAATGATAACAAAAGAAGAAGTTTTAGATATACAGAAACAATGGTCTGATGGATTATTAAAAATCGTTTCTAAATATCATGAGAATCAAGATTACGCAACTGAAGCATCTAATTTTATTGACAATCTTTATGCGTACGATTCATGTGAGGTTTTATTTAAACCCACCCTTGCATCTGAAATTCAGTTCAGAAATACAAAAGAAGCAGCTCTTTCATATTTTATAGCTGGTAATTCTAATTTTAAAGAAGATAATGGTTTTGCACTTAAGGGCTGGGAAAGTGTAAGGTGGGAGAATTCTGGTATTCAGGTTTTTGAAAATATTGCTATTGCAATGGGAAACTATTATTTCAAAAATGTTGATGGCAATTTGAAAGTTGAATTTTCTTTTGTATATAAAAAAGATCATTATGGTAAAATAAAAATCATTTTACACGACTCGCACTTGCCTTTTAAAAATAAATGACCGATAAGGAAAGAATCAATTTTTTAAGAAAGGAGTTAGCTGAACATAATCACGCATATTATGTTTTAAACACTCCAATTATTTCTGACTTTCAGTTTGACCAAATGCTTAAAGAATTAGAACATTTAGAGGTAAAATATCCTCAATTGAATGATGTAAATTCTCCAACACAAAGAGTTGGCAGTGGTTTAAGTGATGGCTTTATAACTGTTCCGCATAAATACAGAATGTTGTCTTTAGGCAATACTTATTCTGCAGCAGATTTGCATGCTTTTGATAATAGATTAAGAAGATATACCGATCAGCAATTTGAATATGTATGTGAGTTAAAATATGATGGTGTATCTATTAGTTTAACTTATGAAAATGGAGAATTAGTGCAAGCCCTTACCAGAGGTGATGGAACTAAAGGAGATGATGTTACTGTAAATGTGCGTACTATAAAAAGTATTCCATTGAAATTAAAAGGAGATTATCCAAGTATATTTGAGATTAGAGGAGAGATTTTTCTGCCTATTTTTGGTTTAGAACTAATTAATAGACAAAGACTGCAACAGGGATTAGAGCCATATTCTAATACTAGAAATACCGCGTCTTCAAGTTTAAAATTATTAGATTCTAATGAAGTTGCTAATCGTCCATTAGATTGTTATTTTTTTTACGTGTTAGGTGAATCTCTGCCAACAAATAAACACTATGAGAATCTTCAGAAAGCAAAAAAATGGGGGTTTAAAATTCCCAACGAAATTGAAAAGAAAGGGTCAGTAAATGAAGTGCTTGGGTTTATCAATAAATGGGATAAAAAGAGGTATGATTTGCCATATGATATTGATGGTATTGTTATTAAGGTTAATGACATTAACATGCAGGAAGAGATAGGCTTCACATCTAAAATACCTAGATGGGCAATTTCCTACAAGTTTCAAGCCGAGCAAGTTTCAACTCGATTAAATAAAATTACGTATCAAGTTGGTAGAACTGGAGCTATTACTCCAGTTGCCAATTTAGAGCCTATTAAATTAGCAGGTACAATAGTGAAAAGAGCATCATTACATAATGCTGATCAGATTAAGAGGTTGGATATTAGAGAGGGTGATACTGTATATGTAGAGAAAGGTGGGGAAATAATACCGAAAGTAGTAAGAGTTGAATTAAAAGATAGAGATTTATTTACGCATCCAACAACATTTATAAAAAAATGCCCGGAATGTTTTACAGAGCTTGTAAGAAAGGATGGAGATGCAAAACACTATTGTCCTAATTTTGAGAATTGTCCACCTCAAATTGTAGGTAGATTTGAGCATTTTATTTCTAGAAAGGCAATGAATATAGATGGGTTAGGAATAGAAACTATAGAGGTTTTGTTAAAAGAAAATCTAATTTCTGATATTTCAGATTTATATTTGCTTAAGAAGGAGCACATCTTGCCATTAGAAAGAATAGCTGATAAATCCGCAGATAATTTAATAAATAGTATCGAGTTAAGTAAAAAAAATCCTTTTGAAAAGGTGTTGTTTGGTTTTGGAATTAGATTCGTTGGGGAGACGGTTGCAAAAATCTTAGCTCAACACTTTAAAAATATTGATGCATTAATGATTGCAAATATTGATACTTTAATTGCTGTTGATGAGATTGGTCATAAAATAGCAGAAAGTGTAGTTGAATTTTTTGCTAATCAAAAGAATATTAAATTAATAAGAGCACTAAAAGAGAGTGGATTGCAATTTGTGTCTACAGTTAAAGAGACATTAGTGTCAAGCAAATTAGAGGGTATGAGAATTGTTGTGTCAGGAGTTTTTGTTAACTACAGTAGATCAGAATTAAAGAAAATGATTGAAGATCATGGTGGTAAGAATGTAAGCTCTATATCAAAAAACACTACTTTTGTACTTGCAGGAAATAATATGGGCCCTACAAAAAAAAAGAAGGCAGTAGATTTTAATGTGCCGTTAATCAATGAGAATCAGTTTTTATTAAAAATCAGTTGATGCAGTTATTTGAAGATTTTAAACAAAAAGTAGGAAAATGGGTTTTTCAAAGAGAGTTAAAAACAAATTCTAGAAAAAAAGAGATTTGTAATCTTGATGATGCGAAATCAATCGGGATATTGTATGATGCTACATCTGAAAGACAGATAAAGATAATACAACCTTTTGTGTCTTATTTTTTTGATTTAAAAAAGGATGTTAAAGCTCTAGGTTATGTAAATGCTAAAGAGCCTTCTAATTATCATACACCAAAATTACAATATGACTTCTTTTATCAGAAAGACTTGAATTGGTACTATAAGCCTCAGAATTATATTATTGATAATTTTATAACGAAAGAATATGATATTTTGATAAATTTATGTGATAGCACTATAATACCAATAAAGTATTTAGTAGCAACTTCTATTGCGCATTTTAAGATAGGTATATATGAAGAGGATTACGAGATTTATGATTTGATGATTTCTTTAAATGAGGATAGGAGTATGCAAAAACTTATGCATGAAATAAAACATTATATCAACTAAATAAATAAGTAGAAATGGAAAAAATAAAAGGAACTGGAGTGGCTTTAGTTACTCCATTTAACACTGACAAATCTATTGATTATGAGGGTTTAGAGAAATTGTTAATTCATGTAATTAATGGAGGGGTTGATTATTTAGTTTTAATGGGTACAACTGGTGAAAGTGTAACTTTAAGTAAAGAGGAGAGGGTAAAGGTTCTTGATTTCTGTAAAGAGATAAATAAAGCAAGATTGCCTATTGTATTAGGAATTGGTGGTAGTAATACTATGCAAATTGTTTCTGATCTTAAGAGTACTAATTTAAATGGGGTTGATGCTATATTATCTGTATCTCCTTATTATAATAAACCTAGTCAGGAAGGTATCTATCAGCATTATAAGATTATAAGTGAAAATAGTCCTTTGCCAATAATTATTTATAATGTTCCTGGACGTACAGCTAGTAATATAAACGCTGACACTACTTTAAGATTAGCTAGTAAATTTGAAAATATTGTTGCAATTAAGGAAGCTTCTGGAGATATGGATCAGATTATGAAAATAATAAAAGGTAAGCCCGCAAGCTTTATAGTATTATCAGGTGATGATGGACTTACTTTGCCGATGATTAATATGGGAGCTGAGGGGGTCATATCGGTAATTGGCCAAACTCATCCAAAGGAGTTTTCAGATATGGTGTCTTTTGGTATTTCAGGAAATAATCAGATAGCAAGGCAATTACATAATCGATTGTATGATTTCTATCATCCTTTATATGAAGAAGGGAACCCCGTTGGTGTGAAGGCTTGCCTGGAAATTTTGGGTATTTGTAAAAGTGAGGTTAGATTGCCACTTGTCAAAGCTTCTAATAAAATAACGCAAGATTTAAAGAATTTGATTGAACAATAATTTGTAGATTAAGTAGTTTACTAGAGAGAAAAATAATTTAGGATTATCCAATTATTGCATTTATCTTTGCTAACTATTATAAATATGATGAAAATTTTTTTACAACTATTATTAGTTTCTTTACTTATTTCTTCTTGTGGAGAATATCAAAAAGTCTTAAAAAGTGATGATTACAATTATAAATATGAGAAAGCTATATCATATTATGATTCTTATCAATATAACAGAGCGATGCCATTATTTAACGAGCTTTCTACTGTGATGAGAGGGACTTCTAAAATACAAGAAGTAAGTTATTATTATGCATACTGCAATTATTCAGTTGGAGATAATCTAATGGCTGCCTATCTTTTTCGTAACTATACTATTAATTTTCCAAATAGTAAACATACTGAAGAGTGTGCTTTTATGAGTGCTTTGTGTTATTATAATGAGGCGCCTATTTATTCTTTAGATGCAACAAATACTATTAAGGCTATTAAGGAACTACAAGGATTTATTGATAAATACCCTGTTAGCGATCGAGTTTCTCGCTGTAATGATTTAATAGATGAACTAAGAGGTAAATTGTCTAGAAAGGCATTTGAAAACGCAAAACAATATTATATAACTGAGAGTTATAAATCTGCAATAATTGCGTTAGACAATGTATTAATTGACTTTCCTTCTTTTAATAATAGAGAAGAGGTTTACTATCTTATAGTTCGATCTTCTTATTTATTAGCAAAAAATAGTATTAGTACTAAAATTGAAGAACGATTAAAAGAAACTTTAGATGTATACTCTCAATTTAAAGACAACTATCCTAATAGTGAATATTTGAAAGAGCTAAAATCTACTTATAACAACACACAAGAAACATTAATTCAATTAAAAAAAGAAAAAAATGAAATTTAAAAACACAGGAGCTGAAAAGTCAACAATTACTAGAGATGTAAATGATTTTATGGATAAAACTGATAATATATTTCAAGCTGTATCAGTAATGGCAAAACGATCTTCCCAGGTAAATGAAAAAATGAAGGAAGAGTTAATGGAGAAATTACAGGAATTTGCTATTTCTCAGGAGCAGTTAGATGAAGTTTTTGAAAATCAAGAGCAGATAGCTGTTTCTAAATTTTATGAAAGTTTACCAAAACCTTGGGCAATTGCGATGAAAGAATTACTTAATGACGAGTTATACATGAGGGATGCTAATTTATCAGAGGAAGAAGATTAATGCTAGATGCTAAAGGGAAAAAAAGTATTATTAGGAATATCTGCTAGTATAGCCGCTTACAAAGCTGCTGATTTAGTTCGTTTATTGACTAAGTTAGGCGCTTCAGTTAAAGTAATACAAACTGAGGCGTCTATAGATTTTATTGCACCTCTAACTCTTTCTACCTTATCGAAAAATCAGGTTTTAAGCAAAATGATTGATAAAGATACTAATGAGTGGAATAATCATGTTAAATTAGGTTTATGGGCAGATCTTATGCTTATTGCGCCAGCTACTGCAAATACAATTGCTAAAATGGTATCAGGAGAGTGTGATAATTTGCTTTTAGCAGCATATTTATCAGCTAAATGTCCTGTGTACTTTGCTCCTGCAATGGATCTTGATATGTATCGACATCCATCAACATCTTATAATATTAAGAAATTAGAATCTTATAATAATAAACTTATTCCTTCAGGTTTTGGTGAATTAGCTAGTGGACTGTTTGGGGAAGGTAGAATGGCAGAGCCGTTAGAAATAGTTGAACATATTACTTCTGATTTGTCAAAAGATTTACCTTTAAGTGGTATTAAGGTTTTAGTTACGGCTGGTCCTACTTATGAGGCAATTGATCCTGTTAGATATATTGGAAATAGATCATCTGGAAAAATGGGAATTGAAATCGCCTTAGAATGCGCTAATAATGGAGCGTCGGTTTTTCTAGTACTAGGTCCAACGAATTTAGAATGTAAGCATCCCAATATTATTACTCATAGAATTGAATCGGCTAAAGAAATGTATGATGTTGTAAAAAAACATTTTGTTAATTCTAAGATATCAATATTTACTGCAGCAGTTTCTGATTATACTTCAGAGTTTATATCTGAGAATAAAATAAAGAAATCTCAAAAAAGAATGTCAATCTCACTAGTTAAAACAGTCGATATATTATCTGAGATGTCTTTGTGCAAGAGTGATAAACAATTTGTTGTTGGTTTTGCTTTAGAAACAGAAAATGAGATTGAAAATGCTAAAGAAAAATTAAAAAGAAAAGATCTTGATATGATTGTTTTAAATTCTTTGAATAATGAAGGTTCTGGTTTCCAATCTGATACAAATAAAATTACTATTATTGAAAAAGGAAACAAAATTATAGATTTTGATTTAAAAAATAAATCAGAGGTTGCTAAAGATATTGTTGCTAGAATAATTGAACTAAGCTAATGAAAAATTTAATTTTATCTTTTTTATTTTTTAATTTTACACTATCAGTGAATGCTCAAGAACTATTGTGTAATGTTAGGGTTAATTCTTCTCAAGTCCAGACTAGCGACAGGAAGATTTTTCAGACTATGCAGACAGAGATTTATGAGTTCATAAATAATAGAAAATGGACATCTACTAATATTCAAAGTGAAGAGCGGATTGAGTGTACGATAATGATAAATATCAGTAGAAAAGTTTCAAATGATGAATTTGAGGGGTCTATTCAAATACAAAGTACAAGACCAGTATATGGAACGTCTTATAAATCAACGTTATTTAATTATTTAGATAATAACTTGAGGTTTAATTATTTAGAGTATCAAGCTTTAGATTTTTCAGAAACAACCCATATTTCAAATTTGACTTCTGTATTAGCATTTTATGTAAATATTATTTTGGGATTAGATTTTGCTACCTTCTCTGAAGAAGGAGGTAATGAATATTTCACTATAGCTGAGCGAATAGTTAATAATGCTCAAAATGCTCCTGAGAAAGGATGGAAAGCGTTTGAGAGTGATAAGAATAGATATTGGTTAGCTCATGATTTAATGGATCAAAGATATTCTGATTTTCACATGAGTATGTATAGGTATCATAGATTAGGACTGGATAAATTAGGAGAAGAACCTGAAGATGCTAGATTTGAGATTACCGAAGCGTTAGAAACTTTAAAGGCTATTTATCGTGAAAACTCATCAGCATTTATTTTAAAATTATTCTTTGATGCAAAAGTTGATGAGATTGTTAATATTTACTCTGAAGCATTTCCTAACGAGAAGGCTAGAATAATTAAAACATTAGTTGAGATAGATCCTTCACATTCTACAAAATATCAGTCAATAAGCAAATTAGATGAAGAGGGGAGATGATTAAAAGCCTCAAGATTAAAAATTATGCCTTATTAAAAGATATATTCATAGATTTTAAGGAGGGTTTTACGGTTATTTCTGGAGTAACTGGATCAGGCAAATCAATAATGCTTGATGCGCTTTCCTTGCTTTTAGGAAAAAGGGTAGAAAGATTTTCTCAAGATGAAAATAGCCCAAAAACTATTATAGAAGGTGTCTTTTTTGTTGATCAATCAAAACAAGCTTTTTTTGAGAGTCATAATATTGATTTTTATGAGGAAACTGTGATAAGAAGAGAGCTAAATTCTAATGGAAAGAGCAGGGCCTTTATTAATGATACTCCAGTATTACTTAATATATTAGCTTTATTTGGTCAGCGAATTATTGAAATACATGCGCAACATCAATCTATTTTATTTAAAAATGAAATTGCACAATTTACTTTTATAGATAATCTCGCAAAGTCAGACAATGAGTTGTTTGCTTACAAAGAGAGTTTTAAGAAATATAATAAATTAAAATCTGAATTAAATATTATTAATAATTCTGGCACTCTATCTGCATCTGAGTTAGATTTTTTAAAATATCAATTAAATGAGCTAGAAGATGCTAATTTGATCCCTGATGAAAAAGAGTTTTTAGAAAGAAAGATTTTGTTACTAGAAAATGTTGAGGGAATTGCACAAGCAGTATCCGACAGTGAAAGCTATTTTAATAATGAGCATGGTATAATATCACAATTTTCATCTATAAAACGTAAACTTACTGATTTTGATGTCTTTGCAGATTTATCAGATAGGATTGATGCTATCTTTATAGAGATTAATGATATTAGTGCAGAATTATCTGCTGTTTTTAGTGATTTAGATGCAAATCCTGAAGAGCTGTATAGGTTAAATAAAAGATTAGATCTAATAAATACTTTATTACATAAACATAAGAAGGAATCAGTATTACAGTTAATAGACTATAAAAATGAAATTAAGAAAAGAATTAGCGGTTCCTTGTCTTTTGAAAAACAGTTGAATAATAAACAGATTCAGTTAGATAAACAGTTTATTATCTTAAATAAGTTAGCGCTTGAGTTAGATGAAAAACGTAACAAGATTTTACCAAAAATTAAAAAAGATGTTGAATTTTATTTAAGAAAACTTGGTATGCAATTTGCTAATTTTGAGGTTAAGATTCATTTTCTTGGTCATTATCATTCTTTAGGAAATTCAAAAATTCAATTTTTATTTTCAGCAAATAAAGGTAGTGATTTGCAGCCGATGTCTAAGGTTGTTTCTGGAGGCGAATTGTCTAGACTTATGCTTGTAATTAAATATATCTCTGCAAAGTCATCAGAGTTAAGTACATTGGTTTTTGATGAAATTGACGCTGGTGTAAGTGGAGAAATAGCGTCATTAATGGGAGATATGATGCTAGAAATAAGCAAAAACAATCAATTAATATCAATCTCTCATTTACCACAAATAGCTTCTAAAGCTAATCAACATTTAAAGATAGTTAAATCAGTTGTAGGCTCTCAAACTGTCTCTAGTGTTATTGAGTTAAGTGATAAGGAAAGAATAGGGGAGATTGCAAAATTATTAAGTGGAAAAGATGTAACATCTGCAGCATTAGCAAATGCTAAGGCATTATTAAATCAATAATTTTATATTTGCATAATAAAATTATAATATGATGTCAAATAATATTTTAAAAGGGAAAAGAGGAATAATTTTTGGAGCACTTGATAGTAAATCAATTGCTTGGAAGGTTGCTGAACATGCTCACGCTGAGGGAGCAAAATTTATTCTAACGAATGCTCCAATTGCCTTGAGAATGGGTACAATTAATGAATTAGCAGAGAAGACAGGTTCGAAAGTTATTGCTGCTGATGCAACATCAATGGATGATTTAAAACATCTCTATGAGGCTGCTATTAGTGAATTAGGTGGTAAAATTGATTTTGTATTGCATTCTATTGGAATGTCAGTTAATGTCAGAAAAGGAAAAGCATATTATGAGCAGAACTATGATTGGACTATGAAAGGATATGATGTTTCTGCTATGTCATTTCATAAAACTATGCAAGCTGCTTGGGAATTAGATGCTCTTAATGAATGTGGTTCAGTTGTAGGATTATCATACATTGCTGCTCAAAGAGTTTTTCATACTTATAATGATATGGCTGATAATAAAGCTGTACTTGAATCAATAGCTAGAAGTTTTGGTTATCATTATGGGATAAGAAGGAAAGTAAGAGTAAATACTATTTCTCAATCTCCAACTGATACTACAGCAGGTAGTGGAGTAGATGGTTTTGATGGGTTTTATCGTTTTGCAAATGACATGTCTCCTTTAGGTAATGCATCAGCTGATGACTGTGCAGACTATTGTATTTCATTATTTTCTGATTATACAAAAAAGGTGACAATGCAAAATTTGTTTCATGATGGAGGATTTTCATTTACAGGAATGAGTGAAACAGCAATGCAAACATACATTAAGGTGATGGAAGATGAGAAGAAGGTAAAATAGTATGCTTTACAAGCTAGTTTATTTTATTTTTCAGCTTTTTCCAGCTTTTAAAAGGTGGTTTTGGAAAAAATGGTATACTATTTTAGCTAGTAAGGTAAATGATCCTGATTTAAAGTTCATGAATTACGGATACCTTAGTGATAAGATGGTGTTAAAGCTAAATGAAGAAGATGAAAAGGATAGATATTCTATTCAGTTATATCAACATATTGCTTCTCAAATTAACTTAAAAGGACTGAAAGTTTTAGAAGTTGGATCTGGTAGAGGAGGAGGTTCCTCGTATATAGCAAGGTATCATAATGTTGCAAATATGTCAGGAGTTGATATTTCTCCTACAGCAGTGGATTTTTGTAATAAGACATACAATATTAATAACTTAGATTTTACAGTTGGTGATTCTGAAAAACTCCCTTTTGATGATAATACTTTTGATGTTGTTATTAATGTTGAGTCCTCACACTGTTATTCTTCAATGGATAATTTTTTGTCTGAAGTGAAGCGAGTGCTAAAAAAAAGAGGTTTTTTTCTTTTTTGTGATTTAAGAAGAAAGGAATATTTACAGGAAATGTTAATTTCTATTAACTCAAACGGATTTATGTTGATAGAGAAAAATAATATTACTAATAATATTATTCAAGCTTCAATAGAGATGACAAAAGTACGTAAACGTACTATCAGAGAACTAAAAGTAAATCGTTGGTTTAAGAAGATTCTAGAGTCTTTTGCAGCTATTGATGGTAGTAAGGTGCATCAATCTTTTAAGTCTGGTTATATGTGTTATTATAGCGCATATTGTCAGGTAAGTAAATAATAAAATTATTATGTTATTTGTTTTTGACTATATGAAAAGGTCAATTTGTCTATTTTTTGACCTATAAATCTGTCAAGAGCACTTATTTATTAATTTATAAAAGAAAAGGCACTAAGTTTTTTAATGACACTTTGTGTTTTCATTATCTGTGGGAAAGAGGAAAAAAAATATTTAACAAGAGTACGAGTTCTTAATTCTTTGCATGCAAATAGCTATAGATAGTGCAAGAAGTAATTCTTCAAAAAAACCAATTAATTTAATGTTTTGTAGATTGTTCTTAGTAAATTAAGTTTTGTGTTTGCTGTTTTTTGTTGCGGTCTTTGTAGCTTTCTTTGGTTTTAAAATCTTCATTACTAGTTCAGTTTTTTCTTTGTTTAAGTTAACCTTAATTGTGTCTCCTGATGATACTTTAGAGTTGATAATTTCTTCAGATAAAGGGTCTTCAAAATATTTTTGAATAGCTCTTTTTAATGGTCTAGCTCCAAACTTAGAGTCAAATCCTTTTTCTGCAATAAAATCTTTTGCATCCTCAGATATTGTAACTTTATATCCTAATGTGTGAATTCTTTTAAGTAGGTTAATCATTTCAATATCAATTATATTATTGATGTCTTCTTTGGTAAGGCTATTGAATAGTACAATATCATCAATTCTGTTAAGAAACTCAGGAGAAAATGCTCTTTTTAAAGCCTTCTCAATAACTCCTTTGCTGTAATTTTTTTCATTTTCTTTTCTAGAAGCTGTGTTAAATCCTATCCCTTGCCCAAAATCTTTTAATTGTCGAGCACCAATATTAGAGGTCATGATGATAATTGTGTTTTTAAAACTTATTTTTCTTCCTAAGCTATCGGTCATTTCTCCATCGTCTAATGCTTGAAGTAATAAGTTAAAAACATCAGGATGTGCTTTTTCAATTTCATCCATTAATATAACAGAATATGGCTTTCTTCTTACTTTCTCGGTTAATTGACCGCCTTCCTCATATCCAACATATCCTGGAGGTGCTCCAATTAATCTGCTGACAGCAAATTTCTCCATGTATTCACTCATGTCAATTCTAATAAGAGCATCCTGTGAATCAAACATTTCTTCAGATAGGACTTTGGTTAGTTGGGTCTTTCCGACTCCTGTTGGCCCTAAGAATATAAAAGATCCAATAGGTTTGTTGGGGTCTTTTAGTCCAACTCTATTTCTTCTTATTGCCTTTACAATCTTTACAACAGCTTCATCCTGACCAATAATTTTATTTTTAATATTTTCAGTCATTAAGGATAGTTTCTTTTTCTCTTGAGAAGCAATTCTATTGACTGGAATTCCGGTCATAATTGAAACAACATCTGCAACATTTTCTTCAGAAACAGTTTCTTTATTTTCCTTTAATTTATTTTCCCATATATTTTGAGCATGTTCAAGTTGTGATTGAACTTTCTTTTCTGTGTCTCTTAATTCAGCAGCAGTTTCAAATTGTTGTTTTTTAATTGCTGATTTCTTATCTGAAGTAATATCAGATAATTGAGTTTCTAAATTAGTAATATTTTTAGGTGTTTTTACGTTAATAATATGAACACGTGACCCTGCTTCATCTAAGGCGTCAATAGCTTTGTCTGGTAAAAACCTATCATTCATGTATCTGTCAGTTAAAATAACACAAGAGTTTATAGCATCATCTGTGTAAATAACATTATGGTGTTCCTCGTATTTAATTTTAATATTATTAAGTATCTGAATGGTTTCATTAATAGATGTTGGTTCTATCATTACTTTTTGAAATCTTCTTTCAAGAGCTCCATCTTTTTCAATGTGTTGCCTGTACTCATCAAGAGTAGTAGCTCCGATACATTGAACTTCTCCTCTTGCTAAAGCAGGTTTAAACATATTTGATGCATCAAGTGATCCTGAAGCTCCCCCAGCACCAACTAGTGTATGTATCTCGTCAATGAATAGAATGATGTCTGGGTTTTTCTCTAGCTCTCCAATAATACCTTTCATTCTTTCTTCAAATTGTCCTCTGTATTTTGTTCCAGCAACAAGAGCTGCTAAATCAAGCATTATAATTCTTTTATGGAAAAGAACTCTTGATACTTTCTTCTCAATAATCCTTAAAGCTAATCCTTCTGCAATAGCAGATTTACCAACTCCTGGCTCGCCAACCAATATTGGATTATTTTTTTTTCTTCTACTCAGTATTTGAGATACTCGTTCAATTTCTTTATATCTGCCAACAATAGGATCTAATTTACCTTCAGCTGCATATTTTGTTAAATCCCTTCCAAAATTATCTAATACAGGTGTTGCACTTTTTGTTTTTTGACTGGTTGTTTTTTCTGATTGGCTTGGCCCAAAAATGTCATCATCATTGTCAGGTTCGTCGATTTCGTCGTCTGTTTTTGAAGAAATATTTAGTTCAATTTGTCTTTCATATTCACTTAATACGGTCTCATAATTTATATTAATAAGTTTGAAGGATGAAGTTACAGTATTACTTGCGTCTAATAGGATGGCTAAAAGAACATGAATTGTTTTAATCTCATTCTCACCTAGACTTTTTTGCTCTAGAATTGATTTTTTTAGAATTCTTTCGGTTTGTTTTTTGAATTCAATATTGTCTTTTTCTATATTTATTATTTGATGTTTTTTAGAGATATTATTCTCAATAATAATTCGTAGTTTTCTAGTATCGATACCTAGTCCTTTTAAAACTTTTATTGCTGTTCCTTCTCCTTCTCTTATGATTCCTAAGAACAAATGATCTATGCCAATACTAACATCTCCTAGTCTTAGGACTTCCTCTCTTACATAAGTAAAAACCTCTTTCATTCTGTTTGAAAAACCTGTGTTCATAGTCAAATACTTTTAGTTTATTAAAATCTGTTGCAAGATACCCACTAAAATTGCGGTTTTCGCTATTGAATATAGTCAATTTTTTTAACAAAAATTGTTCATAACTCAACACATAAGAATACCGCGATTTACTATTATAGAATACGTAAATTTCTTTAATTTGTTACTTTAATAATTAATAAGAATTTAGATTATGTCATTAGGAGAGAAGATCATACCTATCAATATTGAGGAGGAAATGAAATCAAAGTATATTGATTATTCAATGTCTGTTATTGTATCTAGAGCTTTGCCAGATGTTAGGGATGGGTTAAAGCCTGTACATAGAAGAGTTTTGTTTGGAATGCATGAGTTAGGGGTCAAGTCCAATACTTCGTATAAGAAATCAGCAAGAATAGTCGGTGAGGTTTTAGGTAAATTTCATCCACATGGTGATACTTCGGTGTATGATGCTATGGTTCGTATGGCTCAGGATTGGAGTTTACGATATATGCTAGTAGATGGTCAGGGGAATTTTGGGTCTATTGACGGAGATAACCCTGCTGCAATGCGTTATACGGAGGCTAGAATGAGAAAAGCTTCTGAAGATATGCTCATGGATATTGATAAAGAAACAATAGATTGGAATTTAAATTTTGATGATACATTAAAGGAACCGTCTGTGTTGCCTGCTAGATTGCCAAATTTGCTTTTAAATGGAACAACAGGTATTGCAGTAGGAATGGCTACTAATATGCCACCACACAATCTTACAGAAGTAGTTGAGGGTATTATTGCTTATATAAAGAGAAAGGGAGATATTGAGGTGGCTGATCTTATGGAATATGTGAAGGCTCCTGATTTTCCAACTGGAGGAATAATTTATGGTTATGATGGTGTGAAATCTGCATTTGAAACAGGTAGAGGGCGTATAGTTATTAGAGGTAAAGTTCGTTTTGAAGAAACTGCAAATAGAGAGCAGATTATTGTAGATGAGATACCTTATATGGTAAACAAATCAAACATGATAAAACAAACTGCTGACTTAGTAAATAGCAAGAGAATTGAAGGTATTGCTGATATTAGAGATGAGTCAGATAGGAATGGTATGCGAATTGTCTATGATTTAAAAAGAGATGCAATTCCTAATATTGTATTGAATAAATTATATAAGTATACTTCCTTACAGTCTTCATTTTCAGTTAATAACATCGCTCTTGTGAAAGGTCGTCCACAACTGTTAAACTTAAAGCAGTTAGTGCAATTGTTTGTTGCTCATCGTCATGAAGTTTTGATTAGAAAAACAAATTTCGAATTAGCACAAGCAGAAAAAAGAGCGCATATTCTTGAAGGATTAATTATTGCTTTAGATAATTTGGACTCGGTAATAGAATTAATAAGGGCTTCCCGAACTCCGGAAGATGCTAGAAATGGATTAATCTCTAACTTTAAATTGTCAGAAATTCAAGCGAAGGCAATACTTGATTTAAGGCTACAAAAGCTTACTGGCCTTGAGATGGATAAAATAAAAGAAGAACATGCTGAAATTATGGAAAAAATTAAGAGGTTTCAAGAGATTCTTAATGATGAGGATTTACGACTTAATCTTTTAATTGAAGATTTAGAAGAAGTTAAAGCAAAATATGGTGACGAAAGAAGATCTACAATAGAATATTCATCTTCTGAAGTGAGTATTGAAGATATGATTCCTAACGAAGAGGTTTTAATTACAATTTCTCATCTTGGATATGTTAAACGAACCTCTTTGTCAGAGTATAGAGCACAAGGTAGAGGAGGAGTTGGTTCAAAAGGAGCAACAACTAGAGATGAGGATTTTGTGGAAGAAATGGTCATGGCTAATAATCATGATTATATGTTGTTTTTTACTGAGATGGGTAGATGTTTCTGGTTAAAGGTGTATGAAATACCAGAAGGAGGTAAGACATCTAAGGGAAGAGCAATACAGAATATGATTAATTTACCAAAGGATGATAAGGTAATGGCTTATGTTAATACTAAGGATCTAAAAGATGAGGAGTATATTAATTCTCATTATATAGTAATGTGTACTAAAAAGGGCGTTGTTAAGAAGACATCTCTAGAACAGTATTCTAGACCTAGAACAAATGGTATTAATGCGATTACTATTCGTGAAGGTGATCAATTGTTAGAAGCAAAGATGACTACTGGTAATTCTCAGATAATGATGGCAGTTAAATCTGGTAAATCAATTAGATTTGAAGAGGAAAAAGTAAGATCTATGGGAAGAACTGCTGCTGGAGTAAGAGGTATTAGACTAGCTAATGATAATGATGAGGTTGTTGGTATGGTATGCGTTGATAATATGCAGTCATCAGTTTTGGTAGTTTCAGAAAATGGTTATGGTAAACGCTCAGCAGTTGAAGATTATAGAATTACTAATAGAGGAGGTAAGGGAGTTAAAACTATTAATGTTACTGAGAAAACTGGCAGTCTTATTGCTCTTAAGAACGTTACTGATTTAGATGATCTAATGGTGATTAATAAATCAGGTATTACAATCAGAATTGGTGTAGATACATTAAGAATTATGGGAAGAGCTACTCAGGGTGTAAAGATTATTAGATTAAGAGATGAAGATAAGATTGCATCTGTAGCCAAGGTTTCAAAATGGGAAGCGCAGGATGAATCATTATTAGATGAAGTTGTAAATCTAAGTACTGAGAATGAATCTGTAGAAGGGGAGGTTAGCATTAAAAAAGATCCTGATATAAGTTCAGAAAATCTAGAAGACAATTTAAAAGATCATACTAATGAAGAAGATTAATTTATTTTTAACATTATTTTTTGTAGTTAAACTTCTTTTTGCACAAGATATAACAGAGCCAACATTTATTGCTAAATATGGTAATAATGAATTAGATATTCCTTATGAAAAATGGGAATTGCCTAATGGCCTAACTATTTTAGTACATGAAGATCATTCTGATCCTATTGTTTATTTGGGTGTAACTTACCACACTGGTTCCGCAAGAGAAACTCATGGAAAAACAGGTTATGCACATTTTTTTGAACACATACTTTGTATGGGATCAGAACATGCACCAGATAAAGGTCAATGGAATTTTGTAGAGCAGGCAGGAGGGATGACAAATGCTAGTACCAGTTGGGATCAGACTAACTATTTTCAAGTTTTTCCATCAAATTATTTAGAGCGAATTATGTTTTTGGAATCGGATAGAATGGGGTACTGTTATAATGAATTTAATCAGAAAGCTTTTGAAGCACAAAGAGGTGCTGTAAAAAATGAGAAAATTGAAAGATGTCATACCCCTCTTTCGATGTTTATGATTTTAGAAAAATTATTTGTAGATTTTTTTCCAGCTGATCATCCTTATAATTGGCCTATAATTGGTTATGTTGAGGATTTAGATAGAGCAAATCTTGATGATATGAGAGATTGGTTAAAACGATGGTATGGTCCAAATAATGCAACTTTGGTAATCTCAGGTGATGTAAACACTAAAGAAGTTATAGCTTTAGTTAATAAATATTTTTCTGGTATTCCAAGGGGTGAGCCAGTAAGAAAAATGAGAAAACAGCCAGTAAGATTGTCTTCTGACATTTACACTTCTTACATTGATCCTTATACGGGAGTACCAATGACTATAATGGCTTTCCCTACTGTTTATGATGGTCATAAAGACGCTCCTGCAATAGAGCTGTTAGCTGAGCTTTTAGCAGGAGGTAAGAGTTCTCCTTTTTATCAAAAGTTTGTAAAATCAGATAAAGCAATACAAGCATCTATTTCTCCTTTTCAGTTAGAGTTAGCAGGACTATTAGCTATACAGTATATTCCTAGACCAAGTATGGAGATGTACACTGATGAAGCAAGCTTTTTTAGTGAAATCAATAATAACCTTAGGAAGGCGCTTGATGATTTTGAGAAAGATGGATTCTCAGATGAAGATTTGCAGCGTATTAAAAGTCAATACGAAGCAGGTTTTATTGAGGGATATGAAACAGTAATGGGAAAAGGACAAGCTATTACCTCTTATTCAATGTATAATAGTAATAAAATTAATGTTTCGGATGAGTTAAATTCATACTTAGAAGTCACTAGAGAAGATATTATGAGGGTTTATTCTAAATATATAAAAAATAAAAATGCTGTAATTTTAGATGTAAAAACGTCAAATCCTTTTTCTGATAGAAAAGATTCTTTAATAAGTTTTAATCCTTACATGCCAGATGTAATTAAAAGAGATCCTCAATATGAGGGTCTTGAATATCATAGGCCAGTTGAGAGTTTTGACAGAAATAATCCGCCTGATGTACTTGAGCCAAAATCTGTAAAAGTGCCAGAGTATTATATTGATAAATTTGATAATGGACTTGATTTAATAGGTATGAATACAGAATCTCCTATTACTAAAATTTTGATTGATATTGAAGGAGGGCGTTTAGTTGAAAGTAAGAAAGGTGTTGCAGGCATGACAGCTTCACTGATGAATGAAGGTACAGAGAATTTTACCACTGAGGATATAAGTGAAGAATTAGATAAAATAGGAAGTAGTATTTCTTTCATGTCTGGAAGAACTTCAAATAGTATTCTTATTTCATCATTAAGTGAAAATATTGATAGAACACTTGAGATACTTGAAGAGAAATTGTTTAAACCTGCTTTTAATGAAGATGATTTTGAGCGTTTAAAAAAGAATAAACTTCAGGATGAGGAGAATGTAGAGAAGAACCGTGAAGCAGTTGCATCTAGGGTCTTTAGGAAAAAACTTTTTGGAGATAATTCTTATGGAGGACATCTTGTAAAAAAGAATATTAAAAAGATTAAAATTAAAGATTTACAGAAATACTACGAATCAAATTATTCTCCACATATTACAAACCTAGTAATAGTAAGTAACTTTAGTAAAGACGAGATTCTTATGAAACTTGACTTTTTGAGAAAATGGAAAACAAAAGATGTAATTATTCCCAAAACATTTAATTTTCCAGCAGAAGAGCCAACACAAATTTATATATGTGATTTTCCTGGGGCTACTCAATCAACTGTTTTTATCGGCCATAAATCTGCTAAATATGATTATAATGGAGAGGCTTTTAAAAATAAGATTCTAAACTATCCTTTAGGCGGTAATGGTCTTACAAGTAGATTATCAAAAATTAGGGAAGAGGGTGGTGAAACTTATGGTGTTGGCTCTTATTTTAGTAATGATAAATACGGAGGTTCATTTGCGATTAGAAGTAATATAAGTACGAAAGGAACTGCTAAATCTATTGCTGAGCTTATTTCACTAACAGAAGAGTATATTAATAATGGTGTTAGTGAAAAGGAGCTGAGTTTAACAAAGCAAAATATGATTAATAGTGAATTGATGGGGTATGAATCTAATTATGATAAATTATTCTTGCTATTATCTATTGTTTCAAATGACTTGCCAAAAGATTATGCAGAGCAGCAAAAGGTTATAATAAACAGTATGAAAAAGCTTAATATCGATAAACTAGCTAAAGAAAGCATCAATCCTAATGAGTTTGTTATTGTTGTTGCTGGTAATAAATATGTAATACAAGAAGAATTAAAAGGTTTAGGTTATAAATTAACAGAAATTAAATATTAAGATATGAAAAAAGGGATTTTAATCACAGTAATGTTTGCAACGACTAATTTTGTTTTTGCGCAATCACAGAATGTAACTTCTTCAGCAATATTATTAAAACAATATAATTCAGAGAAAGATAAATCAATAAAAAGCTTAAAGATAGCAGAAGCTAAAGACTATATTGACTTGGCTTATGATAATCAGAGCACATCTGATGATCCTAAGATGTGGATGTATAGAGCAAAGATATATAAAATGATTTCTTTCTACCATAGTTCTCTTGATTCTAATGCTATATTTAAAGCAACTGAATCTCATTTAAAATGTATGCGACCTCATCCAAAGAAAAAGAATAAGATTATTATTTATAAGAAATGGTCTAAAGAAGATGTTTTAGAAGGTTTGTTGCAATGTGGAAATAAGCTTTTTAATTTAGGGGTTGATTCTTATCAGAAGAATAACCATTCAAAAGCACTTGTTTATTACAATACTATTTTTGATATTATACCGTATGATAATGAGGGGCAATTAAAAAGAGCTAATATTACTAAAGAAACAATACTTTATAATTCATTCTTTGCATCTAATAAGCTAAAAGATAATGTAAAATCAAAAAAGCTATTACAGGAGTTAATAGATATTAATTTCAATCAACCAGCTATTTATATTCATATGAGCAATATTTATATTGAAGAAGGAAATATTGATAAAGCGATAGAATATCTATCTCTTGGCAGGGAAATGTTTGAAAATGATGAAGGATTAATAAATACAGAGATTAATCTATATATTCAAATTGGAAGAACCTCTGAATTAATTATAAAGTTAAATGAAGCTATTGAACTAGATCCAGAAAATGACTTATTGTTATTTAATAGAGGAACTATTTATGATCAAGAGGGGGATTTCTTAAATGCAGAGAAGGACTATAGGGCTTCTTTAGAAATAAATCCTCAGTCATTTGGTACTAACTATAACTTAGGGGCTCTTTTTTTTAATTTAGCTATTGAACAAAATAACAAGGCTAATTCAACATCTAACAATTCAATTTACAAAAATCTCAAATCTAAAGCTGAAAGTTTATTTAGAAAAGCACTTCCTTTTTTAGAAAAAGCATACGAGATTGATCCTAAGGACAAGAATACTTTATTATCATTAAAACAATTGTATTATATGAATGGTGATTATAAAGCATCTGAAGAAATGAAGAAAAAGATTGCTTCGTTAGAATAATATAAATTTAAATAGGAGATAGTTCTCCTATTTATTTAAACTTTTCAATTTAACATAATATTAATTATAAGACAATACAGGGTGTTTTATGGATATTTTACATATCTAGTAATTAGCGGTTTTCAACAAATGCTTTAAAGTTTTGTAGATATACTCTACTTTGCTGCCTAAAAGCTGATGGCATAAAGAATCCAATAATTTTCATATAGCCATTAAATCTAAACTCCTGTTCATTTATAAATTTAGTTTGAGTTTCTGAAATCTTTATAATTCTATTATTTACAATATTATATACTCCATTAGCTGTATAGATTATTGTTTTTTCTAATGGTAAATTGTTAGTGACAATTTCTTCAATCATTACAATTTTTTGTTCTTCTTTACCTGGTTCAACAAAATTTATAATTATTTCAGCTTTTGCCCCAACTTCATTAATTTTCCCTTCCAACAACTTGTAATTTTCAAATCCCTCCATATATTCTTTCATATTGTATGGGTTATCAAATAAAGCTACAACCGTATCTATATTTGCATTAATTACTATTTCTTCACTGTATTTAACATCTCCACTAAATAATAGAATGTATAATACTAGTGTAATTGGGAAACTTAAAATAATGAGTAAGATTTTTTTCATTTGATATTATATATTTTGATTACTTATATATAGAAATGTTAAAATATGCACTTCCTCCAGTTCCTGAGTATGTACATACACTATAAATATAAATTGTTTGATTAGCAGAAGCCATAAAAGATCCTGATCTATACACTGTCTTTGAAACAGCATTTGCGCAATTTGATACGTAGCCTTCAAAAGGTAAGAAACTATTTATTTGGATATCATTTCCAAATTCATCTTTTAAAACAACTTCCATTCTAGTATTACATGAACCAGAAGCAGCAAAAACATCTATTTCTCCTTCTATAAAAATTAATCCACCACTACTAACTACTAAAGTGTCTACTATTTCTGTTTGAGAGGAAAGTCCAGAATAAGATGTAGAATAGAAATATGATTCATAAAAATGATTATTTGTGCTCACATTTGAAAGACTATCTACTTGTTGTGTTAAATATGAAACTTCTGTTGATATATTTAAAACTACTTGAGAAAGTGAATCTATTGTAGCTGTTGCATTTGATGATCCTGAAGAACTTCCACCTCCACAGTTTTCAAAGTATCCTTCATCCACTAAGTAACCATTTAATATAGAGTTTGTATTTGAACCGTTTGATATAATATCACCTGCATTTGCAATTATTGGATTTCCTCCAGAGTTAGCGTTTAACTCTTGAAGATTAATTTGTAATGCAGCAACATTTCCTCCAATATTAGTAATGTATAATCTTTTTCCTGTTGGAACGGTGTATGTATTTTGCCAATTGTATGATATTGTAATAGCTTCTATTTCATTTACAGTATTTACTAATAATCCATTAATAACAGAGTTTGTATTTGAACCGTTTGATATAATATCACCTGGGTTTGCAATTATTGTATTTCCTCCAAAAGAAGCATTTACTTCAAGGGTATTAATTTTTAACGCAGCAACATTTCCTCCAATATTAGTAATGTATAATCTTTTTCCTGTAGGAACGGTGTATGTATTTTGCCAATTGTATGCTATTGTAATAGCTTCTATTTCATTTACAGTATTTACTAATAATCCATTAATAACAGAGTTTGTATTT
>MDSW01210247.1_pt1 | contig 34662 bp, 17 predicted proteins | sample 811171 | NCBI WGS metagenome assembly MDSW01 (sample SAMN05326641, study PRJNA326480) | marine metagenome | isolation source: seawater | place: Atlantic Ocean: North West | collected 2012 | reverse complement strand
GGGGGGGGGGGGGGGCGCTCGCGGGAAATCGCGCGCGACGCGGGAACGAGGGCGCGCGAGCGGGAGCGCACCTCACGGGCCTCGCTTCGCCGGCAAAGCCCACCTTGATGGTGGACCCGCCGTTGTCGAGAACGATGACGTCCTTTCGCACCGGCATCGTCGCCCGCCGGGTCCGTCGGAAGTGAAGGCGGCCACCGCCGACGAGGCGAACCACACCGAACCTGTGGCGCCAGGAGTAGTGATGGCACTGCTGACCTCATTTCTGCTGCCTTTCGGTATTTCGCTCGCGTCGTTGCATTCCCTGCATTCGGCACGCGGCGTCCCCGGCTCTCACTCCCAGGCCCGCAGGCCTTCCCAGGCGTCGATCGAACCCCCGCGCCGGACGACATGGGCGTCGATCTCCCCATGCTCCCGGGCATGACCTTCAAGGACCCGAGGGTGCGTCGCCCGCGCCCGCGTCGCGCGGTTTCCGACACCCCGACCGCGCGCGGCATTCTCGCGTTCCCAAATCGGGCCCGAGCCTGACCTTCTCCTCGCGCACGTCGATTCCCGCAGGCCCCCGTCGCGAAGCGGTCGCAGACGCTCAACTTCGTCAACGGCTACGCCGTCCCCGCCGAGCCGGCCTCGACGGCCGTCCCCGCCGCCCCCGCGCCCGCCCCCGCGCCCGCCCCCGCGCCGGCGGCCAAGACGGATCTCCCCATGTCCACCCTCCCCAAGTTCGTGGAGTACGACCGAAAGGTGCGCCGATTCAGGAGCGCGGTCCCCTCGCCCAGCGGCTCGCACGATCGCGCGCGCGTCCGCGCGCGACGCCGACGGAACGCCGCGAGCGTCGCCTTCCCACCTCCCCCGCGCGCGCGTTCCCCGATCGCCCGGATCGTCCGTCCCCCGACCGCCGCCGCTCGCTCGAACGCGCTGACTCGCCCCCCCGTTCTCCCTCCCCCCTCCTCCGATCGATCGTGCCGCCTCGTCAGGTGCTCCGCTGGAACGCGTACTTCAAGGAGTCGGTGACGGAATCCGCGGCGGAGAACCACCGCGTGCGCAAGTGCGTCATCTACATGTACCTGGAGGACGAGTCCATCTACGTCGGCGAGCCCCGCCAGCCGAACAGCGGCATCCCCCAGGGGTCGTTCCTGAAGCGCCATCGCATCCCGAGGGACGACTCCGGCGCCTCCTTCGGCGTCGGCGACGTCAACGTCGGCTCCATCGTCACCTTCTACGGCCGCGTCTTCCGCGTCGTCTCGTGCGATGCCTTCACGCGCGAGTACCTCCGTTCGGTCGGGCACGAGCAGGCGGAGGATGAGCCGATGCCGGATGAGCCCATCGAGGCGTACCGCGCGACGCTGCGGAAGGACGTCGTCATGAACCCCTACCCCCCCGCGCCCAGGGACGACGCGCTCGCGGCGTACGTCGAGGCCGCCGCCGGCGCGCCCTCCAACGCCCTCGCCGCGGATAAGCTCAAGAAGTACCTCGCGAACGACCGCAAGGTTTTGAGGTTCTTCTGCCTCTGGGACGACCGCTCGGCTCTCTACGGCGACCGTCGGCCCTTCGTGCTGCACTACTACCTCGCCGACGACTCGGTCGAGGTGCTGGAGGTGGCCGAGCCGAACAGCGGCAGGGACCCCTTCCCGGTGTTCCTGCGCAGGCAGCCCCTGCCGAACAAGAAGCTCGAGGTGGACGCGCTCGGGCCGACGAAGACGTACACGTATTACACGCACAAGGATCTGAGGGTGGGGGCGACGGTGGATGTGTATAACCGCCGGTTTCTCATCCACGACGCGGACGCGTTCACGAAGCGGTGGTATGTCGAGAACGAGGGGTACGACCTCGAGAAGGACTTCCCCGCGGTGGACGTGGAGGAGGCTCAGCTGCCGATCCCGCAGAACGCGGTGCCGCCGTACAACGGCTTCGGCGGGATGGCGGATTCGCTGCAGAATTGCGTCGCGCTGATTCCCAAACCGGTGCGCCCGGATTTCGACAAGCAGATGAACTACACGAAGACCATCCTGCGGTTCCGGGCGAAGATGCAGGACGACGACGACCACGTGTACTCCGAGGTGGACAAGGCCCGGGACTTCATCATCTCCGTGTACCTCGCGAACGACACCGTCTCGGTGTTCGAGCCCCCGGACCGGAACGCCAACGTCGCCGGCGGGAAGTTTTTGGAACGCCAGGAGTGCCTCAAGCCCGGCAGCGCGGAGAAGTACGAGGCGACGGATTGCTACGCGGGGGCGGTGCTGACGCTCTTCTCCAGGAAATTCCTCCTCACCGAGGCGGACGGGTACACGTACGGCTTCATGGAGCAGCACCCGTCGAGCTTCCCCAGGTCGGACTTCGCGCAGGTCATTGCGAGGCTCCGGGCGCTCATCGCCGGGCGGGAGGAGGAGGCGAAGCGGGCCTTCATCGACGTGGACGTCGACGGGAGCGGTCGCGTCAACCTGGACGAGCTCGAGCGCGCCCTCGCCGCCGTCGACGCGCCCGTCGTCGCGCAGGAGGTGGTCACCGTCGTCAGAAGGCTCGACGAGCGCGGGGACGGGAGGATCCGAATCGAAGCCTTCTTCGAGGCGCTCGGGGTCGCCTTCTGAGGCCTATATGCTTCCGAGGAGACAGACGATGATGCCCCGCCCTGGTGAACGAAAAGTGTCGAGGTGTACGCGAAGAGGGGAACACACTACTACGATAGAGTCTACGAAGACTGAGCGTTCAGAACATCTCGACGCGAGCGCGCGAGGAGGATGAAACACCGTCTGATACGAACGCGATGACTACGCGTATTATATCACGCGCGGCATCCATCCCCTCTCCGCGTTCGTCGGTTCGCTCGCTCACACGCCCATGATCCCGGCCTCGTTGGTTTGCGCGGGCGCGGGCGGAGGGCTCCTCTCGGGCTCCTTCGCGCCGCCTTCGGTCGCCGCGTAGGCCCCCTCCGCCTCGAGCGTCGGCCGCTCGTCCCCCGGACACCGCACGAGCCTCCCACACTTGGGCGGGACCCACCCGCGGTACCTCCCCCACTGTTCGCTGAGGGGCGAGAGCCGCCCCATGCGCCCGACCCCGCGCCCCGTGATGAGCCGCGAGAGGTCGGTCACGCACCCCCCCCGAAGTTCGTGATGCCCGCGCCCCTTGCTGATGCCCGCGACGCCGAGGCCCTCGAGCTTCGCGCGCCAGTGGAACCACCGCGGCGTCGCGACGTAGACGGGCGGTTTCCGGCTCACGTGGCTGGTCAGAATTTGCATCGCGATGTCCTCGCAGTTCTTGCGCTCGTCGACGTACGCGCGTGCCTCCGCGGGTAAGGACTCGTCGTACAGGCGCAGGTAGGCGAAGGCGGAGAACGCCGCCTTGGTGAGCACGATGTTCTGCCTCGACTCGCGGAACATGGAGACGTCGTCCCAGACGTAGTCGTGGCGGCACGCTCGCCTGTTCCACCGCGTCGCGCGCGGGTAGTACCCCACGAGGACGTCGCGGTTATGCTTCCAGGCGTCGAACCCGCGCGCGAGGGCGTCGCACGGGATGCGGACGTCGTCGTCGACGTTGAAAACAGCCGCGGTGCGGACGTCGCGGACGGCGAAGCGGTTCTGGATGCTCGTCGTCGGGAAGGCGTCGTACCGCACGAATCCGGGTCGGTCCGACGCGAAGTACTCCGCGGCGTTCGCGTCCGTCTCGCGGGGGGGGTCGGTCTGCTCCGACCACACCACGCGGATCTCCGCGATCGACGCGGCGTCGCAGCCTCGGTAGTGCTCGAGCGCGAGCTTCAGGAGGTCGCGGCGCCGGAACGTGTTGAGGACGATCGTGAACCGCGCGTCGTCCGCGCCGGGGGCGTCCGCCGGGACGTCGAAGCGTCTCGCGCCCTCGGGGGCGTCGCTCACGCGCGCCGCGCACGAAGCGCCGCCGAGGGCGACCGCGTCGCGCCCGCGCCAGAGCGGGGAGAAGACCCACAGCGGGGAGGACAGGGCGGCGAAGAAGAGGAGCGCGATGGCGATCGTCGACGCGCGGCGACGCTTCTGCCCCAGGCGCTTCGCGCTCGACATGATCCGCTCGGGGCTCGAGGTGTCGAGGCGAGACGCCTTATCCCCGAACTTAGCCTCGAGGTCGTCGAGATCGGGCGACGACGACGTCGCGCCCGATCCGGATCGGTCCTGAACCGTGCGGCGAATCGTGCGTGACGGACGAGGAAGCGCGCCGGGGGACCGAGCCGAGCGCGCGCGAACGTCTGCGACGCGACGCGGCCGCGAAAACCTCGACGGCGTTTCGGCCGCGGCGGTGCGCCGATCAGCCGACGTGAAGCGACACGGCGCGCTCTCGAGCAGTGCTTCCAGTCTGATGAATCCGCCGGCGCCGGCGGGGCCGCGCCTGCCGACGAATGTCATCTCGGGCGGCAGCATTATTATTGTTTCGATCGGCACCCGGTCGTGTTCTTTCTCCTCGGCGTTCACAACGCGCCGCGACGCGCCCGGCTCGCCACCCTCCGCGCGCCGGGCCCCCTCCTCGCGGCGGGCCGCGATGCGCGGCGCGCACGCGCCGACCGCGAGCGCGTCGCCTCTCGAGGACGACCTCCCGGGCGTCGTGAAGCGAATGAACAGGGTGAGCGATTTCGAGACGGCGTGCGTCGAGATCTCGCGCCGGGTGCGCGCGGCTCGCGACGCGCCCGACCCGCCCCACGACGCGCTCTTCGCCGCGGTCATGCGCGCGGGCGTCGTCCTCAGGACGCGCCACGCCGAGACCAGCCCCGGATGGCACTTCGGCGCCGCGCTCTTCGCCGAGGCGGAGGAGACGTTCCGCGAGCGCCCCGTGGGCGACGTCGAGAAGATCGCCACCCTCGCGCGCGTCGCCCGAGCCGCCGTCGACGACGCCGCCGCCGCGTCCGAGGAGGAGAACCCCAAAGCGCCCGAGGAGAACCCGCGCCCCACCGCGCGCCGCGCGTTCGAGGGACAGCTGTCGGGCGAGGTCGAGCGCGAGTTCGATCGCCCGCGCGTCGGTAACAACGGTAACAACGACGGTCCGACCGACGTCGACGCGCCCTTTGATCCCGCGCAGCCCGACGCGGAGGCGCTCGTCGCGATGCTTCGCCGCGCGGAGGCGACGCTCGCGGCGGAGGGCGAGGGGTCGGGCGGGGGAGCGAGTACTCGCGCGAGCGCTCGCCGGCGCCACCCCGGCTCCGCCGCGAGCGCGTCCATATCCGCCCTGGCCTCGCGAACGAGGACTCTGGACGACGCGCGCGACGTGGAGGCGCTCGGCGACGGCGCCGGCGGGGAGTGCCCCATCTGCCGCGACGCCTTCGCCGTCGGCGCGCGCGTCGTCGCCATGCCGTGCTCGCACCGCCACGTGTTCCACCGCGCGTGCGTCGCCGAGTGGCTCGAGAGGGACGACAGCTGTCCGCTGTGTCGAAGCGCGCTGCCCGTGTGGCTCGGAAGGGAGACGCAGTACGCGTGAAGAGAGAGAGGGTGTCCTTATATTTTTGCGGGACGCGAAGGCGCGTATAAAAGGTTTGTGTAGACTACATGATGAAAAAGTGTTTTAGCGTGTACGAATCGAACGAGGGGGCTCCTCCGGGAATCTGTTCGACGCCTTCATTCGGCCAAGCTGGCGAGGAAGGACCCCGTCTCCACCGCGGCGGCGGCCGCCGCCGCCGCCACCTTCTTCCCCTTGACCCCCCCCAGGGACTTCCCCGCCCGCAACGACGGCGCCGCCGCCTTCGCGTGCGCCCTCCCGGAGCCGCCGCCGCCGGCGTCCCCAGCTGCCCGCCCCGTCGCGGCGTCTCCGGCGCCGTCGCCCGTCGCCGCCCCACTCTCGCCGCGCGCCGCCGCCGCCGCCGCATTCGCCGCGCCGTTCGCGGGGGCCGCCGGGAGCGCCGGCGGGGCGTCTCGTCGCGCGTTCGCGGGCGGCGCCGGGAGCGCCATGGGAAAGTTGAGCCAGTCCGGGTTGCACGCCTTCCCGGCGTCGGCGCACTGTTTGATCCTCGCGTCGTCGTAGGCTCGCGCGGCGGCTTCTTCGTCGTCGTGGTACCCGAGGCTCACCTTCTTGCCGTCCCTGGTGATCTCCGCGCGCCACTTGACGCTCAGCTCGCCGTTCTTCTGCTTGTGCTCGTGCTTTCGCACGCCCCTGAAGTCGCTCGTGTGCTTCGCCTGTCGCCGCGCTTTGGTCTGCAGCGTCGCCTGGTACTGCTCGAAGGTGAAGGCTCGGAGGAGGGCGCGCTCGGCTTCGTACTCGCTCGCGGGCCGGTTCGTCTTGGCGGCGTCGCCGTTGATGACGATGCACGCGCGGTCGTACGCCCTCACGGCGTCCTCCTCGAGCTCGTGGTACCCCAGCGATTCTTTTTTCCCCCGGCGTTGTATCTCCGCCCTCCACTTGCCCGTCTTCTTCTCCTTGCACACGCCCCTGTGCGCGGAGGTGCATCGCTTGGCGTCGTAGCCGACGCCCATCCATCTCCGGAGCTTCTCCACGTCGCCGTCGAAGGACTTGATCACCTCGATGTCCGCGTCCGAGAAGGCGCCGGGGTGCTTGAGGTTCTTCGGGACGCCCTTGACGCAGATGTTCGCCTTGTCGTACGCCCTCGCGGCGAGCTCCTCGCTGTCGTAGTAGCCCAGGTGCAATTCCTTGTGGTTGAGGCGGATGCTCGCCTTCCACTTGTTGTCCGCCTGCTTGTCCACGTACACGCCCCGGTACTTGTTCCCCTTCCGCTCGGGAGCCGCGGGGACGAGCGCCCCGGAGTGGTCGGAGGAATCCCCCGCGACCGTCAGCGCGAGCTGGAGCGAGGCGGCCTCCGCGCGGGGGCTCGAGCCGACGCCGAGGGCGGGCGATTTCGCGGGAGGCGGGAGAATCGAGCCGCCCGCGGCGGCAGCCTCCTCGGCAGCCTTGCGCTTGCTCGCGGCCTTCGCCGCCACCTTCGCGGGGACCTTGTCCACCATGATCGACGAGCGCGGGTGCCGACGACGGGTCGACCGAAGCGAGCCGCGCGCGGGGTAGAGGTCCGGCGCGCCGGCGATCTGCGACGCGCGCGCCCGGGGAATCGAGGGCTTTCCGGATATTCCCGCCAGCAGCGCTTTCAGTCAGCAGGTGGTCGTCGTCGTCTTCAGCGCAAGAGACGAGCAGTCAGCGACGACCCGCGAGGTAACAAACCGGGCGCGGCGGTCTGTTGAACCGTCGAAACGCCCGACCGCCCCGCGGCAAAATACAAATGCGACGACACTGAGAGCGTCTCGCGCCGCTCCGTCCGATGTTCGCGCCACTCGGGCGCGCCTCGGGCGCGATGCTGCCGTCCTCGGACGGCGCCTCCGGGTTCCGACGCGCGTATCGCGTCGCGGGGGAGGGCTCGGGCGCGCGCGGGCTCGGCGCGCCCGCGCGCCATCGCCACGCCGGCCGTCGCGCCCCGCCCGGCGACCGCGGGTTCGCGGGGTTCGGTCGCGAGCTCGAGGTCCTCCTCCTCCTGTGCGTCGTCGCGTGCGTCCCCCTCCTCTCCTCCGGCACCCTCCCGAGCTCGCGCCGACTGCACCGGACCGGGAACGCCCTCGCGGTGGACCCGGAGGACGGCGCCCACGGCACGTTCGCCCGCGCGCACGCGGGCACGCTCGCCAAGGGCGAGGCCGCGATGAGAACAACCGCGGCGTCGCGCGCCCGGGCGACGACGCCGCCGCCCCCCCCGCCCCCGTCGGACGACGAGGCCGAGCGAAACCCTCCGGCGGAATCCTCCGCGACCGCCGCCGCGGCTCGCGGCGCGTCGCGCTCCACGAGTACCACTCCGTCTTCTCCGTCGTCGTCGTCTCCGTCTCTCTGCGGCGCCGCGGGCGTGCACGACGGCGTGGACATCCGCGGCGGCGACCTGCGCCCGTCCCGGGGCCCGCTCGTGCGCGCCCCGGCGACCGCCGCGGAGTGCTGCGCCGCGTGCGAGGCGGACGCCGAGTGCGTGGCCTGGGTCCTGGTCAAGGACGGGGGCGTGTGTTGGCTCAAGGGGCGGTTCGCGGGGAGGGCGGAGAGCGACCCGTGTTGCGTCGCGTCGGACGCGCGCGGGGGAAACGCCGACGCCGCCGCGAGGGAAGCCGCCAGGCGAACCGCCGAGCTCGACGCGCAGAGGACTTCGTTGAACGAAGCGTCGAGCGAGGGGGCTTCGGGGGCTTCTTCCGAGTCGTCGCGAGGGGGTTCCCTCTCCTTCTTCGCGCGATCGAGCGGGGGTCGGGGGAGCTCGGGCGGAAGCGGCCGCGGGGAGGACTTTACGTTTTCCCGACCGTTTTCGTCGTCGTCGCTCGCGCGCTCGTCCGCTCTGGGCGAACCATCATCCTCCCTCGGGTCCCTCCTGATCGTCGTACCCACGGTCGCGCGGCGGGGCGCGGAGTACCTGACGCGCACGTTGGATTCGCTCCTTCGCGAGGCTCGCGCGAGCGCCGGCGCGCACGGGTTCGACCGCGTGACGATTCGCGTCGTCTCTCACTCGCCCGCGTCTGAGCACGCCGGGTTCCGCGCCGCGCTCGACCGCGCCGCGGGCGCCGAGGACATGGCCAAGAAGATCTCGCTCGAGTGCGCGGTGGACGCGGACCGGCGCAGGGTGGACCCCGGCGCGAGGGACGCGGAGTGGGTGGACGACCGGGATAACCCGGGCGACGTCCCCGGCCCTAGGGTGCGGCAGCAGACGCTGGACCTCGTCGGGGTGCTGCGGGACGTCGGCGGGGTGGGCGGCGGGGGAGGCGCGGAGACCCTCCTCCTGACCGAGGACGACGCGGTGATGTGCGAGGGCGGTTTGGTTTGGTTGGGGGAGGCGATCGCGAGTGCCAACCGGGTGGACCCGCGGTGGAGCATGGTTCGGACGAGCGTCGGGTTCATCGGGATCGCGACGCGGCGCGCCGACGCGTACGCGCTGGCGGATTTTTTGGAGACGCATTACGAGAAGAAACCGCCGGATATTTTGCTCATCGAGTGGGTGCACGGGGACTGGGAGGGGAGCGTGCGGGAGAGGGACGAGGCAAGAGCGCGCGGTGGTTCGGGGCGGGGGTCGCGCGAATCGTCCAAATCTTCGAGGGGGGATCGAACGAGTCCGAGTCCGCGGCGGCACTTCGTCGCGACGAGAAACGCGTTCGAGCACGTCGGCGCGGTGTCGTCGCTGCGGGAGACGGGGCTCGGCCACGGGCCCCAGTGCGGCGCCGCGCTCACCTCGTTCCTGTGGGCCACGGAGAGGTTCCAGGACGCGGCGAAGTGTAGAGGGAAAGGCGTCGTGCCGTGCGAGTGATGAGAATAGCCGTGAATGGGCGAAAGTATCATAGATTACTTGTTCAGAGCTCGTCCGGCTTGCTCGCCATCGTCTCCGCGTGCAGCCTCTTGAGCTCCTCCGCCTGCGCCTGGAACTTCCTCATGATCTCCTGCGCCTTGAGCCGCTTCGCTTTCTGCGCCTCGGTCACGCCCTCTTCGCCCTCCATCGTCACCTCCGCCTTCGCCGCGTGGTCGATGAACGCCTCCCCGACCGGCGGCGCCTTCGTCGCCGCCTCCGTCCGACGCGCCCCCCCCGTCTCCGATTTGGCGGCGGCGTCTCTCTGCGCCGATTCCGATTTTTGTTTTTCCTCCGCGCTCTCCTCCGTTGTTTCCTTCTCCTCCTTCGACACCTCCTCGGACGACTCCTCCACTTCGAAGGGTTCTCCCTCGTCGGGGGTCTTGTCGTCGTCGGCGGGCGGCGCCTCGCCGGTGGCTTTCGCCGACTTGCCCCCGTGCTCGGCGAGGATCTTGAGCGCGGGGATACCCCGCATGCCGGATCCCAACTGGTTCGCCTCGCCGCCCATCGCCGCGGCGATGTCCCAGGGCGTCTCGCCCTTGGTGTTCTGCGGGTTCGGGTTCGCGCCGTGTTGCAACAGCAGCCGCATGCCCTCGTGGTGCTTGCCGTACGTCAGCCAGTGCAGCGGGGTCATCTTCAGGTACTGGCCGCCGGCGGTGATCGCGTCGGGGTCCGCGCCGGCTTCGAGTAAGGCTCGGATCGTCTCCGGGTCGCCCTTGATGGCGGCGACGTGCAGCGGCGTCTCGCCCACCTTGCTGCGCTCCATGACGTCCGCGCCGGCCGCGAGGAGGCGCTTGACCTCCGCCGCGTCGCCGTCGCCGGCCGCGAAGATGAGCGGGAGCTCCGCGCGGAGGGCTTCGTGCGCCTCGAGCATCGCCTCGCGACGCGCCTCGCGCGCCGCGAGGTTCGCCTTGAGGCGGACCTCGAACGGGAACGGGCCGTGGAGGACGCGAGCGACGGCGAAGAGCGCGATCAGGAACATCAGGTACTGTAGGAAGAAGGGGGCGAAGGGTTTCCGCTTCCCCTTCCCGCCCTTCGCGCGAGGGGGCGCGGAGGACGAGGGCGAGGTGGCGCGCTTCGAGGGGGGCGATTTCGGGCCGTCCGAGCCGGTCGCGTCGGGAGACGACTTCGCGCGGCGAGACCGGAGCTCGCGCGTCGCCGCGTCGACCTGATCCCTGCTGAACCCCATGGTGGTTCGACGACGCGCGAACGACGCGAGGCGAGGCGAAGAGAGGGCGGGGTCCCGCGGGACGCGCGCGATCGGATGTGAGCGGATCGTCGCGCCAATTCACCATGATGCGCAAACGAAACGAACGGGTCGCCGAGTCGAGTTGTGCCCGCTGCCCGCCCGCGATTGTCAGTTCGTTATTCGGACTACTTGTACGACCCGCCGGCCGAAAACGCCAGCCAGCAGCGCGCGCCTTTTCGTTTGCTCCTTTCCGGTTCGCCTCCGCCCACAGCGCGGGGCGGGGGTCGTCATGGCGCCCCAGCGGCGATACCACCGCGTCGGGGAGGACGACGCGCTCGAGTACCCCGGCGAGGGTCCCGATCCGCGGTTCGTGGCCCCCGACCACCTCGACCCCGCGAAGCGCCCGCCGAAGAAGCGCACGGTCGCGCTCGCCTTCGGCCTCCTCCTCGTCGGCGCGGTCCTCCTCGGGTGCTACGCGCTCTGGGCGACGGGCCTGATGCCGCTCCCGGACGACGAGGAGCGCGGCACGAGCCTCGCGCTGCTCGTCCTCGGGTGCATCACCTTCGCCCCGGGCGCGTACGTCTCCGCGATCCTGTGCGCGGCGTGGGCGGGCGTCCCGGGCGTGGACTACTCCATGGTCCCGCAGTGATGATGGATGATGGACGAGATCCGGAGGAGCGCGGCGGGCGCCACCTTTTTTCGAACGAACGACGACGACGGAGAGCTCTATTCGGTTCGTCTCGCGCCGCCCCGCGTCTCGGATCGAGACCTCCCCCCGTCTTCTCCCCCCCCCCCTCACGCGCCTCACGCGCTGCTCGATCACTCCTGCTCGCGCTCCTCCCGGTTCCTCGCCTCGAGCTCCTTCACCCGCCTCCGCAACCACCTGTTATCGTCGATGAGCTGCGTGATCTTCTCCTCCTGCTCCTGCATCTCCTCGTGCAGCGCCTTGAGCGCCGACGCGTGCTCCGCCGCCGCCTCCGCCGCCTCGAACAGTGCGCGCACCTTTATCCGAGGGGGGTCCATCTCCCGCTCCGCCGCCGCAGCCGCCGCCGCCGCCGCCGCCACAGCCCCGGGGTCCGGCTCGCTGGCGCCGATGATCATCGACGACGCCGAACCCTTCCCGCCGCCGCGCGCGTCGCCGAGCTTCGGGTGCGATCCCTTCCCGCCGCCGCCATCACCCGACTCGCCGTCGTCCATCACCGTGAACCGACCCTTCTGCACGCTCGTGCTTCGCGCCATGCCGCCGCCGCCGCCGCCGGAGGGCGCCGTCGAGTCGTCGACGTCCTGGCCGCCGCCGCCGCCGCCGCCGCCGCCGCCCGCGTCGTCGATGACGGTGAACCTGCCGCGGCGCTCCGCCTTGACCTCGCCCTCCCGCCTCGGACTCCCCGCGCCGCCGACGGAGGACGCCGGAGGGACCGCCGCCGACTCGGGCTGCCCCTCGGCGACGGGCGGAAGCGCGGGTCCCGTCCCCGAGGCGTTGTTTCCCCCCTTGACGCTCGCGTCGTCGATGGCGGCGGCCTCCGCCTTGAGCTCGTCGAGGTTGAAGTTCCAGCTCGTGACGCCCTTGACGTACTCCGCCTGCGATCGCTTCTCCTCCGCCGCGTCCGTGCTCGCCGCGCCGCCGAGATTTCCCGCCGCCACCGCCGCCGCGCGCTCCGCCTGCCGCGCCTTCTCGCGCTCGTTGAGCCTCGCGGTGCGCTCGCCGAGCGGCGGGATCGACTCGAGGAGGTGCTTCGCCAGGAAATCGGGCTTCTTCGCCTCCCTCAAGAATCTGTGTTCCAGGAGCTTCGCCGCGCTGGGGCGCCGCGCGGGATCCTTCTGCAGGCACACGGAGACGAAGTCGCGCAAGCCTCGGGAGAAGTGGTGCCCCGTCTCCGCCTGCTCCGCCTCGAGCTGCGGCGGCGGGTTCTGCAGCGTCATGAGCAGGACCTTCATGGGCGGGAACTTCGCGAACGGGGCGTGGCCGTGGCAGAGCTCGAGGACGGTGATTCCCAGCGACCAGATGTCGGCGTGGTAGTCGTACCCGGCCACCTGCTCCATCACCTCGGGCGCCATCCAGCACGGGGTTCCCACGAAGGTGCTGTGGGGCTTGGCGCCGGAGCCCCACGACGCCGCGGAGACGCCGAAGTCCGCGAGCTTCACCGAGCCGTCCTGGTCGATGAGGATGTTGCCCGCCTTGATGTCGCGGTGGATGTTGCCGTTGCGGTGGAAGTAGTCCAGGGCTTTCAGAACCTCGCGAAGGATCGTCGCCACGGCAGGCTCGTCGAGACCCCGCGGGTGGGACCACTTCATGATGTTCAGCGCGGATCCGCCCGAGAGGAAGGGCATGATCACCCACAGGTACTGGCCCTCGACGAAGGAGGCGTGCGCGGTGACGAGGTTGGGGTGCGAGACCATGGACATGGACGCGACCTCGCGGCGGATCTCCTCGAGGTGGCCCGGATCCTGATCCTCCAGGTCGAGCATCTTCACCGCGACGATCTCGCCGAGGGGGACGCACCGCGCGCGGTACACCTTCGCGCTCACGCCGCGGCCAACCTCCTCCTCGATGACGTAGTCGGAAGCGCTCGTCGGGTACTGCACCTTAGGCGTGGACTCCATGAAGGACGAGCCGTTGCGGCGCATCGTGGAGGAGGACGAGGAGGAGAGCATCGAGGCGTGCGGGGAGACGGCGCGCGGCGGAGATGCGATCACCGAGGCACACGGGAGGGGAGCCCGCGCGGACGAAAGGGCCAGGATCAGCGCCGAGGCGCCGGGGAATCGCGCGCGGAGCGCTCGAGCGCGTGCGAGACCGGCGCACCGGAACCGCGCGACCGTGAAGCCGCGGAGACGCGAGACGTCGCGGGCACGAGCGGCGGGACACTCGCGAGAGTGCGCGCGCGCAAGTGGCGCCACCCCGCGCGCCGTCGCCGCGGAATCGTCGTACCAGAAGCCCGGGTGGGTCCCATAACCTTCATCGAAGCAGCAGGAGATGCCTTTCGAGTGCTGAAGCAATCGGACGTCGCCGAGAGAAAACGCCTTCGAGCGCACATTAGGTCATCGCCCGACGGGGGGCCCGCCGCGGGTCCCCTCGCGCGGGCTCTCGCGCCATGGGGGGCGACACGAACGCGACGAAGGTCATCGGCGCGCCGTACCGCCGCCGCCCCTCGCGCGCGGACGCCGGGCCGACCGCCAAGGAGGCCGTGAACGCGTGGCTCGTCCACGCGTTACGCGAGGCGCTCGCCGCGATCCCTCCGTCGTCGTCGACCCCCGCCCCACCGCCCTGGGCGCTCGTCCTCGACACCGAGCTGTGCTCGACGGTGCGCGCGCTCGACGCCGCGGGCGCGATCCCGGCCGCGCGGTGCGTCGTCCCCAACCCCGACGCGCGCGTCGTCGCCGCGTGCGCCGAGCTCGGCGCCGTGGGGTTGGCGTGCACGTCCCACGCCGTGCTCGTCCCGGAAGGACCCGAGCACCCCGCCCTCGCCGCGCGTCGGACGTCTCTCGAACGTAGGGCCTCCTCCTCATCCTCCTCCTCCTCCGCCGCCGCCGGCGCCGCCGCCGCCATCCCCGGCGCGCCGCTCGTTTCCCTCCCCGCGGCGTGTCGCGGCGCGATCGCGTTCGCGTGGCTCGACTACTGCGGCGGCATCTCCAGCCGCGCCGGCCGGCGACGCCGCGAGGACGTCCGCGCGTTACTCGCCTCCCGAACGTCGCGTTCGGGTTCGGGCGCCGCTTCGAGCGCTTCGGCCGAAGACGCTTCGAACGCCGCCGAAGACGCTACTCCGTGGCTCGCCCCCGTCGCGGTGCTGGCGCTGACGCTCGCCGACCGCGGCGCGCCGGCGCTGTACGACGGCGACGCCGCCGACCAGGCGGTGTGTTTCGTTGCCGACGCCGCGAGAAGAGGAGGGAGGGTCGCCGACGTCGTCGGCGCGGTGTCCTACGGCGGCCTCCCCGGGGCGCCGCCGCGCGACGGCTCGGACGCGAACGCGCACGCGAGCGCGCGCATGCAGACGCTCGCGTTCCTCGTGACGACCGACGACTCCGCGACGGGCGGCGGCGACGGGTCGACTCCCGGTTGCCGCGCGCGCGTCGTCTCCGCCGCGACGCGCACGTCCGAGGCGTTTTTCAAAAAAGCCCTCGACGACAAAAAAAAAACAGACGAAGAAGCCGCCCCGCTTCGGTTCTCGTCGGGTTGGACGCTCCGCCTCGGCGACGGCGAGGCGGGCCCGCGGGGTCGCGACGCGGAGACGCAGAGGCGCGTCGCCGACGTCTTCGCGGCGGCCGTCGCCGAACGCGCCGCCGACGTCTCGCCCGCCGCCTCGACGCCTCCGCCGCTCGCGCTCGCGCTCGACTCGAGGCTTCTTCCGGCGGCGCTCGCGCTTCGAAGGGTCGCGCCCCGGGTCGCCGTCCGCGTCGCCGTCGAGGACGACCTCGACCGCCTCGTCGCGTCCGAGGCGGCGCGACGCGCGGGCCTGGTCGCGGCGGGAGACCAGCACCAGCGAGCGCGGCGCGAAACCGACGGCGTCGCGATCGAAATCGAAACCAACGCGCGCGACCTCCTCGACGCGTCCGCGTCGCGCGCGTCCTCGGGCGTCGTCGTCGGGGCGTTCCTGGACTTCACCCCCCGGCACCGCGCGTTCTCCCGCGCGGAGGTCGCGGCGTGCGGTTCGTGGCCGCACCTCAACGCCGCCCTCCGGGCGATGCGGCGGCGAGGCGGCGGCGGGAGGCGCGCGGGGGGCGGCGGCGCGATCCGCGGCGTCCTCGCCGTCCTCGTCAACGTCTCCGACGACGTCGAGTATTGGGACGGGCTCGCCATCGACCTCCTCCTCGCCGGCGTTCGCGAAGCCGCGAACCGAGTCGCGAAAGAAGGAGATCCGAACGAGGAGAACGAGACAAACGAGACGACCAGCGCCGAATTCGAAACATCCCGGGTTCGGGGACAACGCGCGTCGGTGTCTGCGCGCGTGGAGGCGCTCGCGGAGCGTCGCACCGTCTCGGGGCGGGTTCCCCGCGCGTCGCTCGTCGCGGAGGTGACCTTTTTCTCCGATTCGAAGTCCGCCGAAGATTCGAACCACCTTCGGGTCGGCCCCACGCGTCCGGTGGTGTGGGACGAGGCGCGCCCGAAGGCGCCGAGGGGGCGACTCGGCGCGGCGCTCCTCGCGTGGGCGACGGAGGCGCTTCATCATCGTCGAGAGGCGGCGGCGGGTTCGTGTTCGTCCGACGATGACGACGCGTCCGACGCGTCGAACCCTCTCTCGGACGCTTCGGACGCTTCGAACCCGAAGCGGCGTCGTCGCGCGTTCGTCGTGGTCGAGCCCGGGGGCTGCCACGTCGTTCCGGCTCTGCTCGCGTCGGGCCGCGGGACGGTCGTGCACGAGGTGGCGTGCGACGACGCGCACCGCGCCGAGTCGCTCCGCCGCGTCGGGGACGCTGCCGACGCCGACGTCGACGTCGACGTCGACGTCGACGAAAAAAATTTCCGCCTTCCGCGCCCGGGCGGCGGCGAAGAAGAAGGTCGCCGCCGCCGTCGCGCGTTAGGGCGGCGGGTCGCGCACGCGTCCCCCGGGGCGGCGGCGGAGGCGATGGGGGCGACGTCTTTTCGTCGAAAAACCGGCGCTGCTCTTCCGACGATGATGAGTGGGCGCGCTTCCGACGAAGGCGACGCTTCGTTCGATTCTCGCGGCGCGCGCGCGGCGCCGACGCTGCTTTGCCTCGCGCCCGTGCACGACGCGGGGCCGCGGCGCCTCGAGTGGCGCGCGTTCGTCGCCGCGTGGGCGAAGATGGCGGGGCGGTGCGTGGAGGAGGAGGAGGCGGCGCGGATTCGAGGATCGCGCGACCAGGACCGGGCGCGGTCCCGTTCCCCGATTCGTCGTCGTCCTTCCCGAGGTCGAAGTCGAAGTCTTTCCCCCGGGCCGCGTTCCCGAGAAGACTCCGCCCGCGCGGCGACGGCGCGCGGGGTGTTTCTCGTGGACGGCGGGCGCGGGGACGAGGGCGCGATCGCGACGGCGCTCGCGGACGTCGCGCCTTCGCTCGGGGACTCGGTCGAGGCGGCGGCGACGCGGTGCGTGACGCGGTCGGCGCGGCGGCGCGCGTTCCGAATCGTCACCGTCGACATCTCCCATATAAAAAAAGACGCGCGGAGCGACGATAGATACGGCGCCGGGGGGGGGATCCCGGGGGGCGTTCGAAGAAGACCGTGAGGTGAGTGGGGAGTGGGGAGACGCGACGGGGCGGGGTATAGCGCGGACGACGCGGTGTTGTCGCCGCGAGATGTGTTGCGTGAACGTTTCGTCTACTCGACGGGGCCTTCCCCCTCCCGGGGGGGGCTCCCCGCGCGCTCGTCGGATCCTTCTTCGCGCTCGTCGTCGTCTTCGCGTTCGTCGGACCTGTTCGCCCTCGCGACGTCCGCGTTTTCCGCGGCGACGACGAGGGCGAGCGTCGCGGCGACGCCGAGCGCGCCGACGCGCGCCCAGAACATGACGCGGTGTTTCATCTCCGGGTCGTCGCGCTCGACGCGCCTGAGCGCGGCGTAGACGAGCAGCGCAGGCGCGCCGGCGATCCGGAAGGTTCCGACGGACGCGCGCCCGAACCAGTCGAGCAGGACGAGCGGGGCCCAGATCGGGATGAGCATCGGGACGACGAAGACGCCGAGGATGATCTTGGCCATGACGTCGTCGAACCCGCGCCCGTTCCCGACGCTCGCGAAGAGGCCGTGGAACAGGGTGGCGGAGACCTCCGCGCACGCCGACTCGAACGTGCTCTGGAACATGCGAAGCAGGGCGGGGAGGCGCACGCCGGAGACGCACGCGGCGAGCGCGGTGACGTCGCCCGCGCCGTGCGCGCCGCTGCGCACCGCGCGCGCCGTGGTCTTCGCCGCCGCCTTCGCCGCGCCGGCGAAGCCCGAGGCCCACCCCGAGACCCCCCCGCCGGGGATCGGCGAGGCGGACGGGGCGCTCATCGCAACGCCGGGAGCGCGCCGCGGACTGAACGTGCTTGGGACGGAGTCAACATCGTCAAAACGCGAACCGTCGCGCGAGCGCGCGAAGTGATGATGCGTTGGCAGTTTCCCGCGGGCGCGGGGGGAGGGTGATGAGTTGTCGCTCGGGTTGGCACTCTCGGGCTCTGCGCGCGCCACTTCGCGTCGCGCCGGTCGCGGCACCTTCGCGACGCGCGATGGCGAGCGCGGCGGCGCGGGTCGCGCGTCACGCGCACGCGTCGACGTCGCGCGCGCGCGGGTGGGACGACCGCGCGAGCCCCGTCGCCCGGGGACGGCGGCCGTCGCCGGCCGGTGTGTTCTCCCGGCGGTGGTCGTCCGGGGACGTCTCGGCGCGCGCCGCGGGTCCCCGCGGCGGTGGCGCGGGCTCGGGCGACGGCGACGGTGCCCGCCCGCGCGTCTCGGACGAGGAGCTCCGCGCGGCGATTCGGGAGTGCCGCGAGCTCCTCGAGGAGGCGACGCGGCTCGCGGGGGAGCAGGCGCGCGCGGAGCTCGCGGCGAGTTTCCTGCGCGGTTCCTCCGGGACCACGGGCGATCTCGCGGTGGACATGGCCCGCGTGCAGCTCTTCTTCCAGGGAAAGGGCATGCGCCCGTGGGAGGCCGAGGCGACGTCGCGGACGCTCGTCGAGCTCGACTCCATCTACGGCGACGTCGAGCTCCTCGCGGTCAAGTTCGACCGCCTCGCGCGAACCCTCCCGGACGTGGACGTCAAGGCGATGGTCGCGGCGGACCCGAGCGTCATGTCCACCAACCTGGAGCGCAACGTCGAGGTGATGCTCCAGCTCTTCGACCTCTTCCCGAGGCGCAAAGTCCCGAGGATCCTCGCGGAGGCGCCGCGGCTGTTGACGTGCGACGATCTGGAGGACCGGGTGCGCCGGACGGTGGAGTGCATCCGGCGCGTGTACCCGAAGGAGACGGACGAGAGCTGCCTGTACGCGCTGAGCGAGGAGCCGACGCTGCTCTTCCACCTGCCGGATCTCAAAATCTTCGAGGAGAGAAACAGGGTGGACATCGCGGAGCTGCCGATGACGGTGCAGGAGCAGCTCGTGTTCGCCACAAGGAACGAAAACGAATGACGACGCGCGCGCGACGACCGACCGACCGCGCGCGCGTGAGAAGGAGGCGGCGGCGACGCGATGGATTCCCCGAAGGTTCTCGCTGACGGTATAAAACGCCTCGTCCCTACATTCTTCGGCTCGACAGGGACGCCAAGTCGATGTGACGAGCGCGCGCGGGACGCGTCCGAGCGACGCCTCCCGCGGACGCGTCTTCGCGTCTTCGCGTCGGGAAGGGGGGAAAAAAAGAATCGAACACGGAATCGACCACATCCGAACACATATGAACACATCCTCGTCCACGTCCGCCCGATCGTCGTCGCGTTCGTTCGCGGACGCTCCGTCGTCTCCATCTCCGCGCCTTCTTCTCTCGCGTTTGCGTTTTTTTTCCCACGCGGCGAAAAAAAAAGAAAAGAGAAGAGGTCTCCCCCCCCCCCAAAAAAAAGACCCGCAAAGAACACCCCCCTCCGGCGCTCACCCTTCCCTCTGGTAGAAGAGGACGCACGGCTGCATTCTCCCCTTCTCGCAAGCGGCCTGCACGTCCCCCCACGCGCCGACGCGCCGCGCGTTTTGGTCGTCGAACAGCGTCCACCCGTCGGTTTCGTCGGCGGCGTCTCGGTCGCCCCGCCCCCGGTTCGCGAAGGCGTAGTAGTGCTCGCCGTAGTAACACACGACGCACGCGAGCGCGTACCGCGAGGACGCCCCGCCCCCGCGCCCCGCCTCCGACGCGTCGTCACTTTCGCGGTCGCCGGCGCCCTCGGGGCGGTCGTACGCCTCCGCGAGATCGATCACGGGCGAGACGTTCCGAACCGTCTCGGCCACCTTGGTGCGGTCCGCGCTCGCCGTGTCCCACGTGAGCGCCGCGCAAAACACCGCCGGAAGCCTCCGCCGACTGGTATCGTCGCGCGCCGCGTCGTTCGCGTCGCTCGCCGCCTTCTCCCGCTCGCGCGCTCTTCGCCGCTGCGCCTTCTTACCCGCGCGCTGGGTCTCGAACCCGTCGACGTCGGCGCCGGCGAGAGAGGACGGAACCCCGAGAGAACCGACGGAACCCCCAGCGGAACCCCCGAGAGAACCTCTGCCCCCCCCGAGGCCCTCGAGGCCGTGCCTGACGAAGTTCATCCCGCCGCACCCGCCCGCGTCGGCGTCGCACCGCCGCGCGTCGCCCTCGCCGTCGACGTACCGCATCGCGCGCGCCATCGTCCCGACGCCGTCGACGTGCTCGAGCGCGAGGTTCAGCGACGCCACGGGGACGAGGTGCAGGAACTTGGTGTACCGGAGGCGCCGGGTGGTCCGCCCGCACGCGCCGCAGTCGACGCGCTCCTCCACGTCAAGGCCGAAGACGTCGTGCACGAAAGAGCGGTACCCGCACTCCTCGTCAAGGAAGCGACCCGCGCGGGGGGGGTTGGTGGTGGTGTCGTTCCCGGCGGGAAGCGCGCTGCTGCTTTTGTTCGTCGTCGACGCCGCCGCCCCTCGGGGGGGAAACCCACCCCCGCTCGGGGGGCGCGCGGCTCTGTGGAGCGCGTTGAAGATGGCCTGCAACGCCTCGGACGCGTCCGCCATCTCGTCCGTCGCGAAGAGCGACCCGGTCTCCGTGGACGCGAACGCCGCGAGCGCCTCGCGAAGCGCCGTGGGCGCCACCGCCGGGGCGGGGGCCGGGGCGGGGGCCGCCGACGCGAGGGGCGTCCTTCGGGGCGTCGACGGGGGCGGCGGGCCGGGGGGCATCGGCGGGAGACCCGGCGGGAGGCCCGGCGGGAGACCCGGCGGGAGACCCGGCGGAGGAGCCGGCGGAGGAGCCGGCGGGAGATTCGCGCCCCCCCGCGTCGTCGTCGTCTCCGGGCGCACGGTGAGCTTCTTCGCCCACGCGTTCGCGTTCGGCGGGTCCCCTTCTTCTCTCGCCTTCGCCCTCGCCTCGTCTCCGCCTCGTCTTCGCCCGTCCGCCTCGTCCATCGCTCTGAAGACGTCGCGCAGCGCCGCCGCCACCGCCGCGTCCGCGGGCGCCGCCGCCGGCGACGGCGGCGACGCGTCCACCGCGGCGCGGAACGCGGGGAGGTGCCACAAACTCTGCACGACGACGTTCAGAAAGCAGTTGTACTCGCCCTCGAGGTTACGGAGACCCGTCGCGCTCGCGCCCGCCGACTCCGGCGGAGGAAGCGGCTCGGACCCCGCGCCCGGATCGACCCCGCCCGCCGCCGAGACGTCTCCGCCGCCCGAAGAAGAAGAAGGCTTCCTCTCGCGCCGCGTCTCGCGCACGGACGCCTCCAGCGCGGAGTTGAGCTCGTCGACGGCGAACCCGTCGTCGTCCACGGGCGCCGCGGAAACCGCCGGCGGAGGCGGAGGAGGTGCGAGCGCGGGCCACGCGGAGAGGCTCGGGTCCGCGCCGGAGACGCCGGAGAAGAGCGCATCCGCCCCCGCCGCCGCCGCCGCCGCCGCGGGTTCCTCCGCCGGATCCGCGACGGCGGAGGTCTTCTCCTCCTCCGCCCCCGCAGTGTCGTCGATCCGATCCCCGTTCGCTCGCTTCGCCTTCGCCTTCGCCTTCGCCTTCGCCTTCGCCGCCTCCTTCTTCGCGCTCAGAAGCCCCGCCTTCGCCTCAGCCTTATCCTTCGCCGCCTCCGCCCGCCTGCGCCGCGCCTCGTCCGCGGCGGACTCGACCGACGCGACGCGCGGCGGCTCCGCGGACCCCGCCGGGTCCGTCGGGGGCTCCGCCCCCCCCGGCCCCGGCGGGATCCAACCGCCGAACCCGGCGCCGGGGACGGGGACGACGGGGACGCCCTCGCCCATCCCCGGGTGCGGGTGGTGGTGGTAGGGGACGGCCACGGGGACGTACGCCACCGGGACGTCCCCGAACATCATCCCCGGCGGCGGCGGCGGGTGGTGGCCGACGGCGCCGCCGGGCGCGGGCCCCGGGGGCGGGTAGTGGTGGTGGTGGTATCCCGGGGGGTAGTATCCCGGGGGATACGCGGGGTACCCCGGGGGGTACGGCGGGAGCGGCGGCGCGCCGACGGCGGGCCCCGGGCCCGGGCCCGGGCCCGGGCCCGAGCTCGCGTCGCTCCCCGCGTCGCTCGCGCTCTTGGCGGGGGAGGACCCCGAGCGCGACGACGCGAAGCGAGGGGACCCCGTGGCGGTGGAGGATACCCCCGCCGCGGAGACGACGCCCCGCGCGGAGGGCTCGAAATCCGACGCGCGCGCGTTCAGGCCACGTTCGGGCGCGGCGGCGGCGACGGCTTGAACGACGTCGCCCTCCGCCTTGAACCCGTTGAGCCTCGCCTTGGCGCGCTTCGCGATCTCGTGAAGCCGGTTGGCTTCCTCCTGGGCGGCTTCGTACGCCAGGGTGGCCTCCGCGGCTCGCGCCACCGCCGCTCGGTCCGCCTCCGCCTCGCGCCTCCGCCTCGCCTCCGCCTCTTCTTTCTCTCTCTTCGCCGCCTCCGCCTCCTCGCGTCGTTTCGTCGCTCTTTTCGTCGTTTCGTCGCGTCGTTTCGCCGCCTCCGCCTCCCGCGCCCGCTCCGCCTCGCGTCGGCGCGCGTCCGCCTCCTCCGCCTCGCGTCGGCGCGCGTCCGCCTCCTCCCGCTCGCGTCGGCGCGCCGCCTCCTCGGACCCTCTTCGCCGCGCCTCTTCGTCCGCGGCGGAGGCGCGCTTCGCCGCCTCCATCGCGCGCTCGTCCGAGTCGCGCGCCAGCTCCGCCTCGCGCTCGAGCTGCGACCGGCGCCGCGCGAGCTCAGCCTCGTGCGCGGCGGAGGCGGCCGATCGCGCCTCCGCCTCCGCCTCGCGTTTCGCCGCGTCCTCCCGAACGGCGCGCGTCTCCTCGTCGCGTCGCGTCGACTCCGCCTCCGCCGCGCGCGAAGCCTCCGCCGCCTCGCGGTCGCGCTGTTCCTTGGCGCGCGCTCGCACCTCCGCCTTCCTCGCCTTGGCCTTCTCCTCGCGCGTTCGCTTCGCCTCCTCCGCCTCGTCCACCTCCGCGAGCAGGCGCTCCTGTTCCCGGAGCGCCTTCTCCCGCGCGTCCTCCTCGGCGGCGCGCTCGAGCCGGGACGCGACGCAGGCGACGATGAGTCCGTGCACCGCCGCGTACCGGTCCCCGCGCGTCTCCTCGGCGATGTCCGCCAGCGCCTCGAGGCGCTCGAGGTGCGCCGCCTCCATCTGCACGTCGATCGCCGCCAGGCGCTCCTGCGCGAACGCGAGGGGGGGCGCCAGCGTGGCCGGGAGCTTCGCGATTCGGTCCGACAGGTGCGAGGTTTTCGCGGGAATCGCGCCTTCGCCGCGCGCGACGTTCTCGCGCCACCGCCGCGTCTCTCGCGCGACGTCGGCGTCCTCCGCCCCTTCGCGTCGTTCCGTCGCCATCGCCTCGCGGAGCGCCTTAAGCGCCGCGCCGCGGTACCGTACCGCGCGCGAGACGCACTGGTGCTCGTGGGCCGAATCCCCGACCCGCCTCATGTACATCTGATGCCGCGCCTCGAGTTCCTCCACCATCGCCTCGAGCCTCGCCGCGAGCGCCGCCGCGGCGCGATCGGCGGCGCTCTTCCCCCCTTTCGACGCGGCGGCGGCTTTCTTCTTCGCCGCCTCCGCCTCGTGCCCCACCTCCTTCCGCCGAGCCTCGATCGTCCTGACGGTCTCCTTCCACTCGCGCTCGCACCGCTCCAGGTCCTCGAGCTCGACCTCGCACTCGGCGACGTCGAGCTCGTACAGCCTCGCGCGGAGCCGCGTCGTCGCGCGACGCAACGCGTGCCAGTCTCGCCACCGCGCCTCGAACGACGCGACGTCCGCCGGGCGCTCGGGGTCCAACCCGCCGGGACGCCAAGCCTTGGGCGACGCGACGCGACCGTACAGCACGAGGATCTCGTCCACCATCGCGCGGATCGTCGCCTTCGTCCGAAGCGCCTCCGCGATGAGGGCCTCGTTGCGCTCGAGAAGCGCGTCGGCGGAGGCGACGGCGCGCATCTTCGCCTCCTCCGACTCGGCGCCGAGCGAACGCCGCTCTCGGTACGCGTGCGCGTCGCGGTACAGCCAGTTGAGCAAACGCTCGCCGAGGAAGTTTTCCCCGGGGCCCTGGCCCTCGCCGACGTCCGGGTATAACGCGCGCCAGACGCCGGCGGAGACGCGGAGGGACCGCGCGGCGTCGCGCTCGCCGAACCACTCGCCGTCCGCGTCGCCCGGATCCTTCCCGCCGCCCTTGGCGCCGCCGCCCTTCCCGCCCTTCCCCTTCCTCTTCGACTCCTTCTTCGACGCGCCGCCGACGCCGCCAACGCCCGAGCGCCCCGCGGGCGACGACGCCGCCGCGTCGACGATGCCGAACAGAGGCGAACGCTCCGAGAGCGTCTCGGGCGAAGTCTCGGGCGCGGGAGCGGCCGAGGACGCCCGCGAGGGGGCGGCGAGCGGGGACGCCGCGCCGACGATGAGGCGCTCGCGCTCGCGCCAACGGTCGCGCCAAAACGCCCAGAGCGCCTGGAGCTCGACGTCGTTCGACCCCATCCCCGCCATCCCGCGGAGACGGGCGCCGAAACTGTCCAACCGCACGGGCTCGCGTGGGGCGGAGCCGTCCTTCCCCTTCCCCGCGTCGTCCCCGTCCCCGCCCGAGCCCCCGAAGCGGCGGCGCAGCCCCGTCCCGTTCGCCGCCTCCAGCCGCCCCAAAGCCTCCGCCTCCTCCCTCGACGAGATGAACTGCGAGACGTGCTGCAGCGCCCTGAGCGAGAGGACGCGCGCGTCCATCATGCGCGCCAAGCACGCGACGATATCCTCGAGCCTGCCCTCTCGCGTCTTGGGGTCGTCCTCGCCCCGGTGCCACCTCGGCATCGCCGCCGCGACGCGGTCCCCCGCGGAAGCCTCCACGCGCGCGAGCAATGACGACACGAGATCCTTCTCCGAGGAGGCTCCGGAAGACGCGGGGGGGGCGGGGCACTGGGGGCTGGGCCCACGCGCGGGCGAACCGCCTCCTCTCTCGCGAAGCGCCGCCGCCTTTCTGGCCAAGTCCACGAGCGCCGCCGCCGGGTGCCTGGGCTTCCGCGTTCGCGCGGGCGTCGCCGCGAGCGACGCGAGCGGGACCCCGGCTCGGAGCGACCGCTCGTCGACGAAGAAGAGCTCCGCGGGCATCGGCCTATTCAGAGTCGCGCACGCCGCGCGCATCTCCGCGGCGTCGCGCTCGGCGCGGTCGCGCGCCTTGGACCTGTCGCCCTTGCATCGCTCGTCGAAGCGTCCGCGCCGCAGCGACCCGTGCGACCACACGTCGACGAAGAACCTTTCGTTCTGACTGAAACTCGATTTGTTCACCAGCCCGAGAGACGACCTCGGAGAAAAGATTTTCCCTCGAATGTTGATGAACTCGAACCCCGCGAACTCGCGGGGGTCGTGACTGCCGTCGAACGGCGACCTCGGGAGCAGGTTCGGGTGCTGCGCGTGCTCGCGCAGGCGCGCCATCGCGTCGGGGCTGACCCTCGCGTCGGCGAGCGCCGCCTCGAGCGCCGCGAACCTCGTCGCGCGCCGTTCCCAGTCGCCCGCGTCGCGCAGCCACCACTCCGAGTCGTCCGGGTGGTGCAAGGTAAAGTGGTTCCGCTCCATCTCGCCTTTGAGCTCGCGGAACTTCTTCCCCACCGCCTGGCGCTCGCGCCGGAAGTCGTACTCGGGCGATCCCACCTCGGCCTCCCCGAGCGAACCCGCGTCAAAAAAGCCGTCGCCGCGGCGACCCGCCGTCTCGTCCGCGCGCGCGAGCGCCTCCGGCCGCAACACCTCCGGGTCCGCCGAGAGGAGCGGCGCGGCGCGCCCGGAGACGAGCCGGGCGAGCGCCGCGGGCGTCGGCGCCGTCGGAGGCGCGCCGATCGCGTCGTCGGCGAGCGCGTCGGCGGCGGCGAGCGGCGGCGGAGGCGACGGCTCCGCGAGCCCTTTTTCGTCGTCGTCTCCCGCCGGCCCGCCGCCGCCGCCTTCCCTCTCGCGCATCCACCCGTCGAGGGCGACGTCGGAGGGCAGCGCCATGGGGAGAAGCCACGCGGAGGCGTCCCCGGCCTCCTCGCGGAACACGTCCGGAGAGCGCCGCGCCACCGCGCCGGGGTCCGCGGCGGGATCGAACGCTTCCGCGCGGGTCCCGCCGCGCCACTCGCCCGTCTCCGCGAGCGCGCGCATCGCGTCGCGCGCCGCCGTCTTCTCCGCCTTGCTCAGACCCGCCGCGCCGCAGTGCTCGCGGATCTCGGCGAGCGTGACGTCCGTGAGGGCGAGGAGGGCGCCCGAGGCGCTCATTCCCTCGGGAGGGGACTCCACGCGCTCGCGCCAGAAGCTCTTGACGAGCGCGGGCGGCTTGCCCGGATTCCGCTCCTCCGACGAACCTTTCGGGGAGGGGGAGTCGCCCCCGCCCGCGCCCGCCTCCGCCGCCTCCCGCCCGGGCGAGTCTCGGCGAGTCCCGGGCGAGTGCCGGCCCGCGGGCGGCGACGCCGCGCCGTCGCCCCCGTCGACGTCCATCGCCTCCGGAGTCTGCGCGTCTCGCTCCCTCCGCAGCCGCTCGAGGTTCTGCGCGCGAAGCGCGTCCATGACCTCCGCGCGCTCCGCGCTCCGCGCCTTCAGCGTCGCCTCGTTCTCCCGCTGCTGCTTGTGGGCGATGGCTTGCTGCCTGTCCTGACGCATGCCGAGCATCACCGTCTTGCAGTTGTTCCTGTACACCTCGTGGAATCCCCTCGGCTCGCCCTGGGCCTCGCCGAGCTTCACCGAGGTCGCCGCGCGTTCCCGCCACTGGGTCCTCAAGGCCGTCGCCGACTTCAGGTACATGGCCGCGTCGCGCGAAAACGCCGCCGTCTCAGCCTCCTTCTGCGCCGTCTGACTCGCGCCGCCGCCGTTCTCGACCGCGAGCCAGATGCTGGCGCCGGCGTCCGTCGCCCGCGGGAACCGCGGCAGGTTCTCGAGGTCCTCGTCGAACGCGGCGAGCGCCCTGAGGTGCTTTCGCGCGGCGGCGAAGGCCTCCTCGCCGACGCGCTCCGCCTCCGCCGAGGCCTGCGCGAGCGCGGCGTCGGCCTCGTCGCCGCACCACGGATCGTCCAGGATCACCGCCGCGTGGAGGATGATGAGGGCGATGGAGGTGGGGCACTGCGATCGCGCGCTGGAGGCGTGCTCGCGCGCCTCCTTGAACAACTGCCGCGCCGCCGCCCCCGCGCTCAGATGGATCGCCAGCCTGTGCGAGATCCGGACGTGCGCGAGTCGCGGGAGGGGGTGCCCCGGGTGCTCGCGCGCGAGGCGCTCGAGCTCGAACGTCGCGCGCCTCTGGTTGCCCTTGACGTGATGCTCGAACGCGGTCCTGCACTGCTTGCGGAGCTCCTTCTCCCTCTCCTTCTCCGACATCGCGGCGGGCGCGGTCTCCACCGCCGCGCCGAGCGCCGCCGCTTTCGATCCGAGGTCGGGCGCGGCGGGCGCGCGCTTGCTCGCCCTGCCCCTGGCCATCGCGGCGTGGACGCGCCGAGCGCGATCCGCCCGAGGGCGCGAGCGCGCGCGCGGGTGAGCGCGGGCGAGGAGACGACCGCCGAGGCGCGAGCGTCGACCCTCGGGGGCCCGGCGCGCGCCTCCCGCCCGACCCCTCGCGTTCCGCCGATCGGCGGACGGGAAAATACAACGAGGAGACGCGACCCCTTCCCTCCCCCCGACGCCGCCCGGCGCACCTGGCGGGCGACCCCCGGCGGACGCGCCCGGTCGATACCCGCGAGGTCGATGACTGCGAACGACGCGCGAGTCGCGGGGTGTCTCGAACGAACCCGCCCCGCGGGGCGCGGGCGCCTGTGACGCGCGCGCTCACCGCGACGCCGGCGCCGGGTGTAGATCTCGCGCGCAGGTTTCCGACAGGACCCGCCGGGAAAAAGCGACGATACGCCCGCCGCGCCCGCCGGCGCGGGACGACTGGCACACAGCTGTACGAGTATTTCTGATGCGCCCCGCGCGCGCGTTCCGTCGCGGGACCGCCTCTCGTCGTCGTAGTATCGAAAGCTACGCCGTTCCTACGTTCCTCTCCCTCCCCGCGCACCACCCCCCGGTCGTCTCCCTCGTCTCCCTCGGTTCTGTCAGCCCCCCCCCGAGCCCGAGCCCGCCTTAGTCCCCGCGTCTCTCCTCGCCGGCGGCGCGATTGGCGCCTGCCCCGTGAGCCCATCCACGAGCTCCCCCAGCGGCGCGAGCTCCTCGCGCTTCACCAGCGCGAACGCCGAGGTGAAGTACACGAAGTGTTTGAACAGGGTGTTGAGGTGCGCCTCCGCGCCGAGGGCGCAGATCTGCTGGAAGTGCGAGTGGTAGATGTGCGCGTAGACGCGGAAGAGCCGGGCGAAGATCTTGCGCACGACGGGCTGGAACTCGGGCGGGAACGCCGCGCCGTCCTCGCGGGGGAAGAGCGCCTCGTCGTCCACCTGGCGCTCGACCCACTCGAGGAGGTAGTCGACGTACTTCGGCGCGCTGCACTCGATGGGCTTCTTCACCCGCACGCCGTCCGCCCAGCGGTACTCGTACTTCGCCCCCGCCGTCATCTTGGGGCACGCCGCGTCCGTGCAGTAGTCCCCCAGCGTCGCGTACAGCACGGAGATGGCGTTGAGGAAATCCACCGTGTTCACCGCGAGCCACTCGTTCAGGTCCTCGCCGGGGGGGAGCAGCACCGCCTCGCGCAGGTTCCCGCTCCCCAGCGTCGCGTCGATGTGCTGCTTCAGGGCCACGCCCTTGCCCGTGTTGAAGTTCTTCTTCGGCCTGCGAGTCGAGTCGAGATCGGGAACGCGCCGGGTCGCGGGTCAGAAAAGGGAGACGAGGGGGGGCGCGCGGGTTCCGCCCCCGAGGCAGGCGGAGGGGGGAGGGAGGGGGAGCGCGAGCGACGCGCCGCGCCGCGCACCGGAACGTTCGCTGCGTCGCGGCGGAGGAGCCGGGCCAGAACATGGCGCGCGGCGGGGGCGGCCGCCGCTGACGGAGGCGCCGCGACGTGTGCGCGCGGGCGCGGGGCGCGCGGTCGCTTCGAGAAGCGGCCGTCGATGAAGGCACCCCCGAGACGACGCGACGCGCGGTCGGGCGGCAGATCGAGCGTTGCTCGCTCGGCCGGTGATGGCTGCGGCTCGCGCGGGCAGCGGAACTTCGACAGACGTCTTTTGAAGGTGTCTGGTGGTTCTTACAGAAATACAAACGGCGGGCGACCACGGAACCGTCTCGGCAAGAGGTTCGACGCCCGCGCCCGCGCCGCATCCCTTCCCCCATCCCCCCGCGCATCATCCCCCCCCGGTGTCGTCCCTCCTCCCGCTCCCTTCCCCCCTCCTCCTCATCTCCGACGGCTTTTGTTCGCGTCTTTTCACGCGGCGACGCCGAGCATCGCGCGCATCACCCTCGCGCCCCACCACGTCTCTCGCCTCCAGCCCGGATGCCACCCCCCCGCGCGCACGGCGAGCCTCGCCCCCGGCGGATCGCCGCCGAAGACGATCAGCGCGAGCATGACGAGCGCGGTGATCGCGAGCCCCACCGCGAGCCTCGCGCCGAGGCGCTTCGCCGCGACCGTGACGACTCCCTTCGGCGCGAGCGCCGCGCGCGACGCCGACGCCGCCGCCGCGACGAGCGCGAGCGTCGACTCCGCCGCCGACTCGGCGACCGAGAGGGCGTCGACGCCCGCGAACGCCGATACCGCCTTAATCGGCGCTTCGAACGCCACCGGCGGCGCGACCGCGAGGGACCCTTTCCGATCGGACGCCACCGCGAGGGTCGAGCGACTCTTCGGCGGTTTCGACTCGGGCGTGTATTCGAACACGATCGCCGCCGGATGGGAGACGAGCGCGGCGCGGCGCGTCGCGCCCCCCTTCGTCCCGGCGACCGGTTTCGAAACCTCCTCCGAACCTCCTCCGGTTCCTCCTTCGGCGCCGCCGGTTCGCGAGTCGTCCGCGTCGTCCCCGAGCCCGCCCATGGCGCTGTCGTCCCTCGACGCCGCGGGCGACATCGCGAGCGCGCGGGGCGGGAGCGGCGACGCGTCGGCGGCGCCGCGGGACTCCCGCGCGTTCGCCGGCGAGCGCGACGCGACGCGTCGGCGCCGCCCCGTCGCCTCCGCCTCCTCGCGCGCATCCTCCGCGAGACGCTCGGCGTCGTCGGCGTCGAGGTCGATCCCGAACTCGGCCTTGATGGCGGATCGCTGCTCCAGGAGGCACGCGGGCATGGGCGAGGTGGCGAAATCCACCGTCTCGGCGACGGCGCGACGCGCGGGGGAGAGGCGGAACCCCCCTTGCGCCTGGCGTTTGAGCCTGGCGACTTCCCCGTTGAGCGCCGCCGCCGTCGCCTCGGCGGCGAGCCTCCCCGCCTTCTCCGCCGCGGAGGCGCGCTTGAGGCGGCGCTTCGTCGCGTCGCGCGCCGCCTCCGCGCTCTGCAAACACGCCTCCGCGACCTCGCGCTCGCGCTCGAGCTCCGCGACGCGCATGGCGAGGGCAGCGCGCTCGCGCTCCGCCTCCGTCGTCGCGGCGGCGCGCGCCTCCAACGCGCGGCGCAGCCACTCGTCGTTCTCCGCCGCCGCGTCGATCTCCGCCTCGAGCTTGAGCCTCGCCGTCTCCGCGTGCGCGTTGGCGGACTCGAGCTGGCGCACCTTCTCCTCCAGGGCCTCGCAGTGCTGCTTCAGGCTGGCCCGCTCGCGCGACGATTCGCGAAACGCGCGCGCCTTGGCGAGCTCGCGAGCGCGCGTCGCCGACGCGACGGAGGCGGGGGTGCGCGGCGCGACGCTCGCGCTCGCGCGGAACCGCGAGGGACCGCGGGCGGCGCTGCCGACGACGACGGCGTCCGAGTACGGGTCGTCGGACTCGGAATCGTACGTGAACCCGAGGGCGCGCGTGCGCGCGCTCGCGGGCGTCTCGAGCGCGCGGGGGGTCGACTCCATCGCGAATGAGGCTTTTTCGTCGCGGGAGGAACGGATACGGGCCGAGCCGAATGCGGGTCGCGGCGTCCGATGGGTTCCTGCGAGGGGAGGCGGGGGGATGACGTATCGGGCGCGGATCAGCACGCGTGGGGGTCGATCGGAGACCGCGAGGCGATTCGCGCGCTCGAGAGCGCTCCGCGCGCCGACCGTGGGCGTTCCCGAGGCGCGCGACGAGCGCGCGGGCGCACCCGTCGCGAAAAAATAACGGCGTCCGAGGAACCGCTCGCGAACGACCTTGGGATGTGGGGGGGGGACCGCGACGGACGACGCGCGTTTCGGTTCGCGGGCGCACCTCCCGACGATCGCGCGCGAAGAAGGCGTCCGGCGAGGGTCCGAACCGGGCGCGACGCGTTCGAGCGGACGAGGCGCGCGTGGCTGAATGGCCCAGCCTGGCCAGATGTCGGCCCGGAAACGCCTTTCCAGAGGGGGAACTTGGACGCGACCCCTCGTGAAAATCGAGTGACGCGGGTCCCAGAGTGATGAACCGTCGAACGGCGGTTGCCGCGAAAGTCGGGTCTATCGGGTCCCGCTACTCCGGCCGACGAATCTCCAGCGGACGCGTGGCACGAACGCCCCTCCGTCACATCGGCCGCGCGCGCGGTCTCTCCTCGCCCCCGATGGCGCACGTCGCGCGCCTCTGCGCGCTCGGTCGCTCGTTGGGCGCCCCGCGGCCGAGCGCCTCGCGCCTGGACCCGCGCCGCGCGCCCCGCTCCGCGCGGCTCCGCGCGTTGACGCCCGAGGAGGAGGCGCGGTACTTCACCCTGGGCGTCTCCCCCGGCGCGTCCGCGGAGGCGGTGAAGCGCGCGTACAAGCGCCTGGCGAAGCAGTACCACCCCGACGTGTGCGACGCGCCGGACGCGGACGCGCGGTTCGCGGAGATCAAGTCGGCGTACGAGACGCTCGCGGCGGAGCGCGGCGTCCTGGGCAACGTCGGCACGGAGGAGTGGCGCGCGAAGTGGTCCGCGCAGCTCGCGCAGATGCGCGACGTTGAGCGGGGGCGGGCGACGGTGAACGTCCGGCGGAGGCGCGTCGCGCGCCGCGGCGACGACCCGACGGCCGACGACGCGGACGCCCCGCGGGGGCCCGTCCGCGTCTCGGCGCGCGCGGAGGCGGTGAGCGAGCTCGAGGCGGCGCTCCGAGCCGACGACGACGCGGACCCGGAGGAGCTCGCGTGGCAGCGAGAGCAGGAGACGAGGTGGGCGGTGCAGTCGCAGCTGGCGAACCTCAGGGACCGGACGCGAAGAAGACGACGCGTCGCGCCGCCGCAGAAGGGGAAGTTCGTCGAACCGTTCGCGGACGTCTCACCGACGAGCCACGACGACGAGTGGAACCACTCCGTGCAGTGAGAATGTGTACATATTTCTTCGGCCCACGCGCCGCCGCTCCTTCTCGTTCTCTCTCGGCTGTAGTTCTCTCGACTTTTGTTTTTTTCTGCATTCATTCATCTTTGGGGGTTCCCCGCGGCGACCACGTCGTCGGCTCGTCGTCCATCTCACGACATGTACGTGAACTTGGTTCGCACGAAGACGGTCGCCGCGTTTTTCACCCCCTCGAGGTGGAACCCGTCGGTGAGTTCTTTGTTCTTCGCCACCTCCGCAACGTCGAGCTCGAACTCGCCCAGGAATTCCCCATCCGGGGTTTTGTCGTGCACGGAGACGCTCAGCGTCTCCGCCGGTGAGACGTTGAAGAAGAGGAAGGACTCGTCCCAGAGCGGTTTCTTGGTCTTCTCGACGGGGGCCTCGGTGGCATACGTCTGCTCGGAGCAGCTGACGACGGCGACGGGCGTGGGGAGCTTCGCGTTGTTCTCGCGGCAGATGTTGAGGCCCCGGCTGACGAAGACGCTCAACACGCCGAGGCGGTTCGCCTCCGCGATGGCGTCGGCATCCTCGGAGTCGGAGTCGCGGGCGGCGGTGCCGCCGGGGGACATGAGCGAGACGCGGCCGGCGTCGCCCCCGGCGCCGCCCATCGGGATGTACTCGAGGTCGAGCGACACGACGGGCACGTCGGGCTCCACCGTCTGCCTGACCGCGCGCTGGAACGCGCGGGCGCGCGCGGCGGCGAGGTCGGTGGCGTGTTTCTTCACCGCGCCGGCAAACTCCCTCTCGATCGCGTCGAGCTCCGCCTTCTTGGGCTTGGGCGTCTCCGGCTTCCTCGGCGCGGGCACGGGCGCGACGAAGGGCTCGGGGTCGTCCAGCGGGATGTTGAGCTGCGCGATCTTCTTCGCGCGGTGAGGCGCGACGAGGTGCCTGAGCGGGATCTCGCACCGCCCGAGCTCCTTGAAGTTGGTCGTCGTGACCACCGCGGTGAGGCAGCCCTCGCCCTGGGTCAGGAAGTAGTGCGTCTCGTCCCACGTCGGCGCGTCGCTGCTCTTGCTCGCGAGGGTCACCTTGCGCGACGGGCGCGTGTACAGCTGGACGAGGTACCGGTCCGCCACCAGCGACGTCACGCCGGTCGGGATGAGCGACGAGGAGCTCTTCTGGCGGGCGAGTCCCGGCGGCGGAGATCCCGCGCCGCCCGCGGTCAATTTGGCGCGGCCCTTGAGCTTCGCGCGGCGCTTGAAGTTGTGCCCTCCCTTCACGGTCACCTTGACGGTGCCCGTGGCTTTGGGCTCCAGGCCGGAGTTCTCCATGATCGGCACCGTCATCTTCGCGGGGTACACGAGCAGCGGGGAGACGAACTTCCACAGCGCCCAGTGCAGGAGCGAGTGCATCCCCGGGAGTGCCATCAGGTCCAGGCCCGGCGGCAGCGTGACGCCGAGGTCGAGGTGGTCGGGGAGTTCCATGAGGGAGATCTCGAGGCCGCCGAGGCACGGGAGCTCGTTCACGAGCGGGGTGAAGGTGACCCGGAGGTACGCCTTCAGCTGGAGGTCGTGCACGCGCACGGGCAGGCGGACGCCGAAGATGTACGCGGCGAGGACGACGTCGAGGCCGGAGGCGAGGCAGAGCTCGAGCTCGAGCATCACCTCCTCGCTGTTGCTGCCGAGCGTCTTGACGCCGCCGACGGTGGGAGGGGTGGGGCCCAGGGTGACCTTCTCGAAGCCGATCCAGGAGATGGGCGGCGGGACCGCCGCGCGAAGGCCGGGCTCGACGCTCTCCTTGATCGTGGCCGAGACCGCGGTGTCGAGGTGCGGCCAGAGCGAGTCGAGGAGCTGGTTGAGCCACGCCGCGCGATTGACGTCCGGATCGCGCGTCCACCGAGGCAGGTGGTTCAGCGCGTTCGCGAGCACCTCGGGAGGGATCGGGAGCGGCGCGGGCTTGCCGCGCTTGCCGCCCTTCGCCGCCTCCTTGACCGCCTTCTTCATCGCCGCCTTGTCCCCGCTCGCCTGAGCGAGCCGGGCGCCGCGCACGAGGAACGCGCCAACGATGAGGCCCACGCACGTGCCCGCGATCCACACCGCGACGGTGCTCGCGATCTCGCTCGCGAGCCAAGTCAGGAACGCCGCGATCTCCCCGAGAGTCGGGAGTTCGAGCGGCACGCCCATGATCTCCATCGCGCGGGACGCGGCGACGGGCTCGCGCGGCGTCGAAACGCTTCGAGGGCGCGCGAGGACGTCTGGGAGCGCGCGCGAGGGGGGCGTTCGATTGCCAGCGGGGAGTCGTCTGCATTCAGCATCCGTCGTTTCGCGCCAACCGAGATTCGAGCCGTCGAACCGAGATTTTTGCGCAAAATGGCGGTGTTTCTTGAGTCACGAACCGTCGAATCGACAACGGCGTCGAACCCCGAAATGTCGCCGTGCGTGGGATGCCAGTGCAACGCTGCTGCGGCCGGGCGGCTTCGATTCCCGGCAGGCCGCCCGAATCTCCTGACGCTTTTCTCGCGACAGTGCGTTCCGTGCCTCGCCCGTCGCCCAGACGCCGACGCGCGCGTTCCCCGCCTCGTCGGGGCGTCGCGCGACGCCCCGAGCGTGCGCGCGTCCTCGCGCGCCCGCGCGGCGCTCGCGCATGCTCGCCGTCGACTTCCCTCGCCTTCCCTCGCCCCTGCCAGCCTTCGCGCGCCCGAGCTCGCGCGGTCGTCGCGCGCTCAGCGTCGTCCCCGCCGCGCGCGCTCGGACGATGCGGCCGCCCGCCGCGCCTTCGCGCGCCTCCGCGTTCGAGACCGTCGCCGAGGCGGTGGTCCCCCCGCTTCCCCTCGACGACCGCTCGCCGCCGCGCGACGCGCCCCCGGCGCCCGGCGCCGCGGGTCACGACGGGCGGTGGAACCTCGCCGCGGCGACGCGCGCGGCGTTCCCCGAGCGTTTCCCCACCCTCGCGGCCGCGCGGAAAGCCGTCCGCCGAGGCGAGATACGCGTCGCGGAGCCCCACCACGAGAGCGACGCCCCCGCCCCCTCCGCCCCCGCCTCCT
>MDSW01205748.1_pt1 | contig 34667 bp, 35 predicted proteins | sample 811171 | NCBI WGS metagenome assembly MDSW01 (sample SAMN05326641, study PRJNA326480) | marine metagenome | isolation source: seawater | place: Atlantic Ocean: North West | collected 2012 | reverse complement strand
CCACGTTGATAGGCTGGGTGTGGAAGTGCGGTAACGCATGTAGCTGACCAGTACTAATAGCTCAATTGGCTTGATTTATGCACTGAAAAAAATTTTTTAGATTGAATTAATTAAGTGTTTTAAAGTTTTAATTAATTTTAAACTATTTATACTGTATTTGTTTCCTATGAATTGGACTTGTTGAGCAGCTGCCAACGATCCAATTAACAATGAAACCTCATCATCATTTGTTATTTTATATGCTAGGGCTATTATTGCTAACATTGCATCTCCAGATCCAATTTTATCAACAACCTTTTCAGTAAATGCTGGACAGAAAAAAAACCTTTTAAGTTTTTTGTTATAAAGCACAGCCCCTTCTTTACCTCTGGTTACCACTAATATTTTAAAATTATTCATAGACGAAATATTTGACATTAATTTTTTTAGATCACCTTCTTTATCTCTTAACTCAATTCTTAATTCAGTTTCGTTTATAATAACTAAATCTATATTTGAATATTTTTTTATACTATGTGTACCATAGTTAGCTGCATTAACTTGAGAGTTAAGAGCTGTGAAATTTCTTAGTTTTGATAGTTTTTTTGCGAAATTTTTAGATATAAAACCATGTCCGTAATCAGATATTAGTAAAATAGAATCTTTATTTAATTTTTTTTTTTGTATTATTATAAACTTTTTTTTCTTCTGTTGAAGATATAATTTGATCGTTAAATTTATAAAAACCCACAACTTTGTTCAAAGTAACTTTATCTAAAAATTTCTGTTTCTCTATCGTAGAAGAGTTTTTTTTATGAAAAAAAAAGGCATTAACATTTTTTGCAATTTTTTTTTTTATAAATTCGATATAGTTATTTTTATCACCAACCATTGCTGATAAAGAAATATTATCAGAAAATTGAGAAGCATGATTAGCTATTGCACCTACTCCACCTAAGAATAATTCATCTTTTTCTCTAGCAAACATCATTATAGGATCTTTTCCAGATTTACCAAGAGGTTCACAATATGTATATTTATCTATAATTATTTCTCCAATAATGAGCATTTTTTGTTTTTTTAATTTATCAAAAATTCTTTTTATATTAAGATTTTTTTTAAAAGATATATTTTTGATAAATTTTTTTTGAGTTTCATTAAGACCTAAATTATAACTACTTAAAACCTTACTTGAACTAAAATGATCTTCATTAGTGAAGATAAGTTTTCCATTATGTTTTTCTAAAATTTTTTTTTCACTAATTATTTTTTTACTCAAATCTTGATTTAAAAATTTATAATCATTTCCTTTACAATATATTGCTGGTTTTATTTTTTTTAAAACATCAAGTGCGCTATCTAAGTTACTATATGTAACAAAATCCACACAAGAAAGGGCAGCTACAGCTTCCATTCTTTGTTTTAAATTAAAGTATGGTCTATTCGGACCCTTATGTATAAATTCATCTTTTGTCAGTGAGACAACAAGTGTTTCTCCTAGACTTTTTGCTTTAATTAAATGTTTTATATGCCCAAGGTGCAGCAAATCAAATACTCCATGGCAAAGAATAACTTTCCCTCCTTTTTTTCTTAATGATTTTATTCTATTGCTAAGTGAATCTAAAATAAGAATTTTTTCTTTTAATTTTGAGTTTTTTTGTATCATGTTAGTAATACTTATATTATTTTTAATTATTTTTCACGTAAAAATTGAATTTTTTTGTTTACAGTTCAAGTATTGAACACTATATTGTTCAAAATTTGAACACATGAAAAACGACCAATTTAATGTATTAAGAAAAATAAATTCTAAACCTAATTCATCACAAAGAAAACTTGCCTCGGAATTGGGTTTTAGTTTGGGTAAACTTAATTATTGTCTAAAAGAATTAAAAAACAAAGGATTAATTAAGATAAACAATTTTCAAAAAAACCCAAATAAAATTTCATATGCATATATTTTAACCCCAAAGGGCATTACAGCAAAAACAAAATTAACTCTAGCCTTCATGAAAAGGAAAATGAAGGAATATGATGAATTAAAAAAAGAAATTGAAAAAAAATAATAAATTATGTGGACGATATTAAAATTTGATAAAAAAAAAAATTTCATTTTTAAAAAAAGATTTTGAAGAAAAGTTAGGAAAAGGTTTTTTATTTTACGAACCAAAATTCATGATTAAATCATTTAAAAAAAATAAACTTACACTCAAGGAAATCAGTCTTCTGGATGATTATATTTTTTGTTTTAATGAGAAATTCAAAGAACCAAATATTATAAATTTGCTAAGAAATTGCAAAGGATTAAAATATTTTCTTAATGGATACTTATCATCACAAATTCAAATAAGAGAATTTATTTCTTATTGTAAAAAAAGAGAAAACAAAAATGGTTTCATTGTTGAAAACATTTTTGAAATTTTTGAGAAGAAAAAATATAAATTTCTAGATGGACCATTAGCAAATCAAATTTTTGAAATAATTAATCTTAGAAAAAATAAGATTGATATTATGATTGGAAATATAAAAACTAAAATAGAAAAAGATAAATTTATATTAAATCCGATCTAAAAATTTTTATTGTTTATGATTGTAAAAAAATTAATTTTTACAAAGTGCGGAGCTTTGCCTAAACTATAAGTTATGAAACCCACCATTTTTGTTCTTGGAAGCAATTCTTTTTCTGGTTCAAATTATATTAATTTACTATTAACCAAAGGTTATAAAGTAATTGGCATCAGCAGAAGTAAGGAAATAAATTCGGCTTATCTAAAATATAAAACTAATAAAAATTTAAACTTATTTCAATTCCATAAATTAGATTTAAATAAAGACTTGAGTGAAATTATAAATCTAATCCAAAAAAAAAAACCTAGGGCTATCGTGAATTTTATCGCGCAAGGAATGGTAGCTGAAAGTTGGAAAAGTCCAGAGGATTGGTATCAAACTAATATTATATCACAAGTTAAATTATATAATTTTTTAATTAAATTAAAATTTATAAAAAAGATGATACATGTCACTACCCCAGAGGTTTTTGGTAGCCATAATAAAAAGATTAAAGAAAATACTAATTTTAAACCTAATACTCCGTACGCCATTTCAAGAGCAACACTAGATATTCATTTAAAAAAATATCAAGAAAATTTCGGATTACCAATAGTTTTTACAAGAACCTCAAATGTTTATGGTCCTGGTCAACAACTTTACAGAATTATTCCCAAAACAATTATGTGTAAAAAAAAAAATCTTAAAATAAGCTTACAAGGTGGAGGCAAATCTTTAAGATCATTTATTTTTATAGACGATGCTTCAGAGGCAACTTTAAAAATTATGAATAAAGGTAAAATTGGTGAGACCTATCATATTTCTACTAATAAATTTATTAGTATTTATGCATTAGTATTTAAATTATCGAAACTTCTTAAAATTAACTTCAACGATCTAGTAAAAATAACGAAAGATAGAGTGGGCAAAGATCATTCGTACAAACTAAATTCAAATAAAATAAGAAAATTAAAGTGGCAAGATCAGGTAAATTTAGATTCTGGTTTAAATATGACTTTAAATTGGATTGAAAAAAATTTTGAAAATTTAAAAAAACATAGCTTAAATTATATACATAAAAAATGAAGATTTTAGTAACAGGTGGATGTGGGTATACTGGCACAATTTTAGTCAATAGCTTGCTTAAAGATAATCATAAAGTAATAGTAATTGATACCCAGTGGTTTGGTAATTTCTTAAAAAAAAATAATAACTTAAAAATAATTAAAGGAGATGTAAGAAATTTAAAAGATTATTATTTTAAAAAAGTTGATTCAGTAATACATTTAGCAAATATTGCAAATGATCCTGGTGTTGAGTTAAATCCAAATTTATCATGGGAAGTTAATGTATTGGCAACAAGAAAATTAGCTGAACTTTCAATTAAAAATAAAGTAAAACAAATTATTTTTGCCAGTTCTGGAAGTGTATATGGTTTGAAAAAAGAAAAAAAAGTTACTGAAGATTTAGATTTAGTTCCCATTTCAACTTATAATAAAACAAAAATGATAGCTGAAAGAGTCTTAATGAGCTATCAGGATAAGATTAAAATACACTGCATACGACCAGCAACTGTGTGTGGTTTATCTCCAAGAATGAGATTAGATGTAACAGTAAATAATTTTACTTTTCAAGCATGTAAAAATAAAATAATTACAGTTTTTGGTGGAAAACAAATAAGGCCTAATATTCATATTAAGGATTTAATAAGAGTCTATAAATTTTTTTTGTACAATAAACAATTTAAAAACGGATTTTACAACGCAGGTTTTGAAAATTTAAGTATTCTAAAAATTGCCAAAAAAATACAAAAAATAATTCCATCCAAAATAAAAGTATCAAAAAGTAATGATGTAAGATCTTACAGACAAAGTTCACAAAAACTTTTATCTTTAGGATTTAAAAGCAAATACAGTATCGATGATGCGGTTAATGAAATTTTTAAAGCATTTAATAGTAAAAAATTAAAGGACAATCGATCATATTATACAGTTAGTTGGATGAAAAAGATTGGATTACATAATGGGTGAGAAGATTAACTTACTAGAAAAATATCCTAAATCAAAAAGAAATATAACTGATAGAGGTATGAAAAAAACAGAGAAAGATAGACAAATTGCTAGAAAATTTGATAAGGAATTTTTTGATGGGGAAAGACGACATGGTTATGGAGGTTACAATTATAATCCTAAATTTTGGACCAATGTAGTTAAAACTTTTCAAAATTATTGGAATTTGGATTCTAATAGCTCAATTTTAGATATTGGTTGTGGTAAAGGTTTTATGCTTTATGATTTAAAGAAACTTATTAAAAGTGATTTTTTAAAAGGAATTGATATATCGCAATATGCAATTGATAATTCTTTAGAAGATATAAAACCCTTTTTAAGTGTTGCAGATGCAAAAAAAATTCCCTTTCCAGATAATTCATTTGATGTGGTTATATCTATAAATACAATTCATAATCTTGATAAATCAGATTGTGCAAAAGCATTAAAAGAAATTTCTAGGGTAACTAAAAAATTTTCTTTTATAACTGTTGATGCATACAGAAATGAGGAAGAGAAAAAAAGAATGTTTGATTGGAATTTAACAGCAAAAACCATCATGTCAGAAAATGAATGGGAAATCTTTTTTAAAGAAAATAATTATAATGGCGATTACTATTGGTTTATTCCGTGAATCTACTATTAAAATTTAAAATTTTTAAAAACTTGTACAGACTTAGATCTGTAGAACTAGAAATTTCTCGAAGATATAAGAATGGTAAAATGAGATGCCCTACTCATTTATCCGTGGGACAAGAAGCTGTATCAGCGGTAATAAGTGAAATTTTTCAAGACAAAGATTTTGCAATAAGCACTCATAGAGGACATACGCATTATTTGTCAAAAGGCGGATCTTTAAAAAAAATGTTAGCAGAAATTTATGGAAAAAAAAATGGATGTTCTAAAGGTAAAGGAGGTTCAATGCACTTAATAGATTTAAAAAAAAATTTTATGGGTACCTCTCCAATTGTTGGTAATAGTATTCCAATAGGTGTTGGTTTAGGACTTTCTTTAAAAATTAAAAAGATAAGTGGAATTAGTTTTATTTTTTTAGGAGATGGGGCAACGGAAGAAGGAGTTTTTTATGAGTCACTAAATTTTTCAATAATCAAAAAACTTCCAGTAATATTTATTTGTGAAAATAACCTATATTCTGTTTACTCGTCATTAAATGTTAGACAACCTAAAAATCGAAAAATATTTAAAATGTGTAAATCTATTGGAATAGAGTCATATTTTTGTGAAGGTAATAAGCTTGAAAAGATTTTTAAAGTTTTAAAAAAATGTTCTAAAAAAGTGAAAAAATATGGTAAGCCAATTTTTATTGAATTTTCAACCTATCGATGGTTAGAACATTGTGGCCCAAATTATGATAATAAAATTGGTTATAGATCTGAAAACGAATTCAATTCTTGGAAAAAAAAAGACCCTTTATTAAATTTAGAATTTGAATTGATTAAAAAAAATAAAAAAAAGGTTTTAAATATTAAAAAACTGATTGATAAAGAAATAAAGCTTGCGTTTAATTTTGCAGAAAATTCTAAATTTCCTGAAAAAAAAGATGCTTATAAAGGTGTTTATGCCAAAAAAAATTAAAAGAATATCTTTTGCTCAAGCTATAAATGAAGCATTGACGTACTCACTTAAAAAAGACAAAAACTTAATTTGTTATGGCCTAGGAGTAACTGACCCAAAAGGTGTTTTCGGAACAACTTTAAATCTTCATAAAAAATTTGGCAACAAAAGAGTTTTTGATGTCCCAACATCAGAAAATGCTTTAACAGGGGTATCAATCGGAGCTGCATTAAATGGAGTAAGATCAGTTGTAACACATCAAAGATTAGATTTTTTTTTACTCGCAATGGATCAATTGGTGAATGCTGCTGCAAAATGGCATTATATGTTTGGTTCTCAAATATCTGTTCCGATTACAATCAGATTAATAATTGGTAGAGGTTGGGGTCAAGGTCCCACTCATTCTCAAAATCTTCAAGCATGGTTCAATCACGTCCCAGGATTAAAGATTGTTATGCCAACACATCCGGAGGACGCAAAAAATCTTTTAGTTGAGTCTATTTTTGATCCTAATCCAGTAATATTTTTAGAACATAGATGGCTTCACAATATAAAAGGAAATGTTCAAGATAAGTTTAATAATAAAAAAATAGGAAAATCAAAAGTTTTGATACCTGGTAAAGACATTACCATTGTTTCCCTATCTTATTTAACTGTTGAAAGCATAAAAGCCTCAAATTATTTAAAAAAAAATTTTGATATTGAGGCTGAAATAATCGATTTAATTAGTATTAAACCAATGGATTATACAACAATATTTAAGTCAGTAAAAAAAACAGGTAAAATTTTAGTTCTTGATACTGGAGTTCATACTAATTCTGTTGCTTCAGAGATAATTTCCAAAATTGCTTCTAAAAAATTTGATTATTTAAAGATTGCTCCAGACTATTTAGCAATGCCAGATGTACCTGAGCCTACAGGATATTCATTGACAAAAAATTTTCATATTTCCAAGACAAACATTGTGATTAAAGTTTTGGAAATGCTAAAGATTAAATCAGACATAAAAAATATTAAACAAAATTTAGAACTTAAAAATAAATTTCATGATCAACCTGATTTTGGTCTAATAGAACCATTTTAATTCATGATTACTGCAGCTGTTTTAGAAAAATTTAACAAAAAGTTAAAAATAATTAAGAATATTAAAATTCCAAAGTTATTAAGTAAACAAGTTTTAATAAAAATAAGAAACACTGCGATTTGTGGAAGTCAAATTCATGAAATTAAAGGACATAGAAATACTAAAAAATATTTACCTCATTTGTTGGGTCATGAGGCAACTGGTATTGTGATAGATACTGGCAACAGGGTTTCAAAATTCAAGGTTAATGATGCAGTTATACTTAGTTGGATAGGGAATACTATAAAAGATGCAGAAAAACCAAAATACTTTTACCCTGATGGAAAAAAAAAAAATTAACTCTGGATTAATTTCAACATTTAGCAATTATACGATTGTATCAGAAAGTAAGCTAATCAAACTTCCAAAAAAATTAAACTTTGAACAAGGAACTCTTTTAGGCTGTGCATTTCCAACTGGGTCAGGAATAATACTTAATCAAACAAAAGTGAAAAAAAAAACTAAAATTTTAATATATGGACTTGGAGGAGTTGGCTTATCAGCGCTAATTACAACATTATATAAAAAATCTAATAATATCTACATACATGATAAAAACACAAAAAAAGTAAAAAAGATAATTGAGTACTTTACGAAGAAACATTCTTTAAAAATAAATTTTTTTGAAAATGAATTTGATAAAAATTATGAAGCTTTTTTTGATTATGTGATTGAATGTACTGGAAATGTAAAATCAATCGAAAAAAGTTTAAAATTCATAGGCAATAATGGAAAAGTAATTTTTGCTTCACACCCACCTAAAGATAAAAAATTAAGGATTTCTCCTCACGAATTAATTAAAGGAAAAAAAATAGAGGGCTCATGGGGTGGTAATACAAATTTTGTAAAAAATATGAGAGAATTTATTAAAATTTTTAAAAAATTTAAAGGGGTAGAAAATCTTTTTTTTTCTCATTCATATTCATTATTTGATATAAATAAAGCTATAAGTGATATGATTAACGGAAAAACATTGAGACCTATAATTAAATTCAATAAATAGATTTATGAGAAATAATTTAGATTATCCACTTTTGTATTTAAAAAAATTTAAACAAATTTTAAATATTCATGAAAATAATTTAATTAAACTATTAGAAATAAAGAAGCTCTTGTTAACAGCAAAAAGAAAGGATAAAAAAGTATTTATTTTTGGTAATGGTGGCAGTGCGTCAATTGCTAGTCATTTTAGTGTCGATTTAACAACTAATTGTAATATCAAATGCCATAATTTTAATGAAGCAAACTTAATTACTTGTTTATCAAATGATTTTGGTTACAAAAATTGGATTACAAAGTCATTAAGTTATTTCGCTAAAAAGGATGATATTTTGATATTAGTTTCATCGAGTGGAAAGTCTAATAATATGATTGAAGCCTTTAAATTTGCAAAAAAAAATAAATTGAAAATTATTACATTCACGGGTTTTGATAAAAATAATAGACTTAATAAAATGAGCAAAATAAATATTTGGATTGATAGTCAAAACTATAACTTTATTGAAAATGCTCATCAAGTTTTATTATTATTACTTGTCGATTGGATTAAGAAAAATAAGTTTTAAATAAAATCATATAATGTCAAGAATATTGTTTTTAAATCCAAATAAATGGGGAAGGGGTATAACATCTTTATGGATTCCAAGTCACGCAGGTATATTAAATAAACATCATCACCAAGTTAAATTATTTGATGCATCTTTTTACAAAGATTGGTCTGTAAATGAGGTACAAATTCAAACTCAAAACCAAAATTATAAAAAATCTGATTATGATAGTTCTATAAAATACAATACCAGAAATATAAAAGAGGATCTTCAAAAACAAATAGATAATTTTAAACCTCATATAATATTTTGGTCAGCAATATCATCTCATATTCATGGTGAGGGAGAGTATGTAAATATACAAAATGGTTATGATTTATTGAGTAAATTAAAAACTTATGATGCAAAAAAAATTACTGGAGGTCTTCAAGCAACTTCTGCAGCAAAAATTATTTTGAATAAAATGCCAAATATTGATTATTTAATAAGGGGTGAGTCAGAATTACTATTATTGGAAATAGCTAGAAAAATAGATTTTAAAGAAAGTTTTGAGGATTTAAATGGAATAGCTTTTATTAAAGATGGAAATTATAGAGAAAATTCTAAACAAGAAATTTTATCTGATTTAGATAAATTAACACCTTATAATTACGATTTATTTGAGGACAAAGTTTTTTTGAGACCTTATAATGGTAAAATTGTAAGAGCTGTTGATTATGAGCTATCAAGGGGATGTATTTATTCTTGTAATTATTGTGTTGAAACAATAATTCAAAAATATTATGGATTTGAAGAATTTTCAGAAAAAACTGGTGCAATATCAAATTTTAAAAAATACATCAGGAACAAAAGTGCAAAAAATATATTTAGAGAACTATCATATTTAAATAATGAAAAAAAAATAGAATTATTCAGGTGCCAAGACACAAATTTTTTAACTAATGATAGGCAGGTTTTATTAGAATTGGCTGACCTTATAGATAAAAGTAATTTAGAAATTAAGCTTTATATTGAAACAAGGCCTGAGGGAATTAATGAAAAATCTATTGATCTGCTTAAGAAATTAAAAGTTGATGGCGTAGGGATGGGTGTTGAACTAGCTGATGAAAAATTTAGAATGTCAGAATTGAATAGATTTGCAGATCAAAAAAGAACAATTGAAGCCTTCAATTTATTAAAGAAACACAATATTAAAAGAACAGCCTACAACATCATTGGACTCCCTAGGCAAGATGAAAAATCAATAATTAATACTATAGAGTTTAATAAAATTTTGAATCCAGACAATATTACAGTCGCATTTTACTCACCATATTATGGAACAAAATCTCAAATACAAGGTAATGAATTAGGTATTTTTGATGATTACGAATTTGATGTTGATTCTGCTCTAAGATCAAAAAGTAAAGATACTTTATTACCGGTTAAAAAATTAAAATTTTATAAAGAAAATTTTGTAAGACTTGTCAGAAGTGATTTCTAATAATATTAAAAAAAAAATTATTGTTGGTTCTTGGTCTTGGAGTGGACAATATAAAACTATTCCAGATAAAAATGTACATGAATTAATTGATATATCATTGTGTAATGGGTTATATGAATTTGATACATCTCCAACTTATGGAAAGGCCGAAACTATTCTTGCTAAATATAAGAGAAAAAATAACAAAATTTTGATTAACACCAAGTGTGGATGGGACAAAGACTTAAAAAAATCCTTTGAACCAAAATCTTTAATTGAGGGAATTGATATTACTTTAGAAAAATTTGAAAAAATAAATGTAATGCAACTACACAACCCTAGAAATGAAATTCAAAATTGGGATGAAATAATTGAAATATTAAACATATATAAAAAAAAAAAATTAATAAAAAAAATTGGTATTTCTTTAGCTCGAAATTTTTATTTTCCAAATAAAATATTGAACAAGTTTGATTTTATTCAAGATGAATTTAATTTATTGAGAATAGATCCAATATACAAAATGAGAAAATTTAAAAACTGTTTAGCAGCCAGATCCCCTTTTGCCAATGGAATTTTAACTTCAAAATTTAACTATAATTCTAAATTTTTAGTCACTGATCACAGATCATCATGGTTAAAAGACAAAAGATTAAAAAATATTTGTAAACAAAAAGAAATATTAGAAAAATTATCAAAAGATAAAATTGAAAAGTTTACAATGGATTTTATCTTTAGTTTTGATATTTTTAAAAAAGTAATTTTTGGTATGAGAACAAAAAAACAATTTAACGAATTAATCAAAAATTTATCTAATATTAAAAAATTAAAAAAAGATCAGATTAATGAAATTATTAAGATTAATATGACAAATTTTTATTTTAAAAATAGTAAGACCAAATATAACAATTAAATTTAAATAATGAAAAAAAATTACTCATTATATGGACTTCCTGAAAAAGTAGAGTTTTGTAAAATTTGTACAATGAATAATCAAAAACCAAATCCGGTGGTTGAATTCCAAAATTCCGATAATATGAAGAAGGGCATAAAGATAGAAAATGGAATTTGTGATGCCTGTAAGTACTCTGAAATGAAAAATAAAATTGATTGGGATAAAAGAGAAAAAGAATTAGTAAAATTGTTGGACAAATATAGAAAAAAAAGTGGTTATGATTGTATAGTTCCTGGGAGTGGTGGTAAAGACAGTGGCTTTGCCGCTCACATATTAAAATATAAATATGATATGAATCCTTTGACTGTAACTTGGGCTCCACATCTTTACACAGACATTGGATTTAAAAATTTTACAAATTGGATACATGTCGGTGGTTTTGATAATATTTTATTTACACCAAATGGTAAACTTCATAGATATTTAACAAAACTTGCTTTCTTAAATCTCTTACACCCATTTCAACCTTTTATTATTGGACAAAAAAATATTGGACCAAGAATTGCTGCAAAATTCAACATACCTCTGATTATATATGGAGAAAATACTTCTGAGTATGGATCTTCTATTGATGAGAATTTTGATCCAGTTATGGATCAAAAATATTTTACATCTTCATCAAAAAATCTTTATTTTGGTAAAAAGAATATTAAAGAAATATTAAAAGAGACAAAATTTAAAGTTAGTGACTTCGAACCTTACTTTCCTCTTCAAGAAAACGAAGTGCATGATAAAAATGTTAAGGTTTTTCACCTTGGATATTTTTTTAAGTGGGATCCTCAAGAAATGTTTTATTATGCATCTGAAAACGTTGGTTTTAAACCTAACACAGTGAGAACAGAGGGAACATATTCAAAATATAATAGTATAGATGATAAAATTGATAATCTTCATTACTATACTACATATATAAAATTTGGAGTTGGCAGAGCCAGTTATGACTCTGCACAGGAAATTAGAAATAAAAAAATTACTAGAGAAGAAGGAATAAGATTAGTAAGAAAGTTTGATAATGAATTTCCCTCAAAGTATTTTAAAGAAATTTTAGAATATTTGGACATTGACGAAAAAACTTTTCATCAAACTATCGACAATTTTAGATCGTCTCATCTTTGGGAAAGAAAAAATAAAGATTGGGTCTTAAAGTATAAATTATAATTTAAAACTAAAATGAATTTTTTTAAATTGGGAAATAGAAAAATTGGTGATAATTATGAGCCCTTAGTTATTTCTGAAATTGGCATTAATCATAATGGCTCAATAGATTTAGCAATTCATATAGCAGATTCTGCGATAAGAGCAGGTGCAGAAGTTATAAAACACCAAACACATGTAGTTAATGATGAAATGTCAGTAGAGGCAAAAGATGTAATTCCTGGTAATGCCAAAAAATCAATTTACGAAATAATTAAGAAATGTGCTTTGAGCGAAAAGGATGAAACAACTTTAGCTAAGTACATAAAAAGTAAAAAAAAAATTTTTATTAGCACTCCTTTTTCAAGATTAGCAGCCGATAGATTGGTAAAAATAGGAGTTCCTGCATTTAAAGTTGGTTCTGGAGAATGTAACAATTATCATTTCATTAAATATTTAACAAAATTTAAGATACCAATAATTATGAGTACTGGAATGAACAGTATTAAAAGTATAAAAAAATCTGTTGAAATTATTCAAAAAAAAAAAATTCCTTTGGCCCTACTTCATTGCACCAATATATATCCAACTCCTCCTGAGCTAGTGAGAATTAATTGCATCGAAAAACTAAAAAAATCATATCCTAATTGCCAAATAGGAATTTCTGATCATACTGAAAATATTTATACAAGTTTAGGTGCGGTAGCTCTTGGTGCTAGAATTATTGAAAAACACTATGTTGATAATAAAAAAAAAAGAAAAGGACCAGATATCACCTCTTCAATGGATTTTGATGAGCTTAAACAATTGATACAAGGCTCAAGAGAGATTTTTTTAGCTAGAGGTTATGACAAAAAAGCACTTAAAGAAGAGCTCAAAACAATTGCATTCGCATTTCCTTCTGTGGTTGCTTTAGATAATTTAGAACCAGGAAACATTTTGAGTAAAAAAAATATTTTTCTTAAAAGACCTGGCGGCGGTGATTTTGGAATTGATGATCTTGAAAAACTTTACGGAAAGACCGTTATGAAAAAAATTAAGATCAACACGCAAATTAAAAAAAATAGCATTAAATGAAAAAAATAATTTTTGTTACAGCTTCAAGAGCTGATTATGGAAAATTAAAAAATTTAATTGTAAATTTGCAAAAGAAAAAAAAATTTAAGGTATATGTAATTGTTACTGGTATGCATAATCTAAAAAAATTTGGATCAACCTGGATGAAAATTAAATTAAAAAAATATGATAATATCAAAAATGTGATTAGATTTAAAAATCAATTTAATAATGATAAAATGGACAATATTTTAGCAAAAACTATTTTAGGCTTTACAAAAATTGTTAAAAAAATTAATCCAGATCTTATAATTATTCATGGAGATAGAATTGAACCACTTGCCTGCGCATCAGTTGGTGCTTTGAATAATTTTAAAATAGGCCATATAGAGGGTGGTGAAGTATCGGGAACTGTAGACGAAATTCTTAGACACTCAATTTCTAAACTTGCTCATATTCACTTTACATCAAATAAAAAAGCTAAAAGAAGATTAATACAAATGGGAGAGCTTAAAGAAAATATATTTGTAATCGGTTCACCAGATTTAGATATAATGGAATCAAATTCATTACCCTCCATTTCCGAAGTAAAGAAGCACTATGAGATTAAATATAATAATTATGCAGTAGTCATATTGCATTCTGTAACTACAGATTTAAATAATTTTAAAAGTTATGTAAAAATTTTTGTTAATTGTTTAATTAAAAGTAGGAAAAATTATGTAATTATTTATCCAAATAATGACAATGGAAGCGACATCATATTTGAAGAATACAAAAAATTAAAAAAATTAAAAAATTTTAGAATGTTACCATCTATGAGATTTGAATATTATTTAACGATGTTAAAAAATTCCAATTTTATAATTGGTAATTCAAGCTCAGGAATTATCGAAGCTCCTTTCTATGGTGTACCTACAATCAACCTTGGAAATAGACAAAACAAAAGAAGTACAACTAAAACAATAAAAAACTTAGATTTTATCGAAAAAAAAATCTTAAATTTAATTAATATTTTTTTTAAAAAAAAAATCAGATATAAGGTTAAAAACGAATTTGGAGAAGGAAAAAGTTTCAGATTATTTGAAAAAGTATTAAAAACTAAAAAAATCTGGGAAGTTAAATCACAAAAAACCTTTAAAGACTTAAATTTAAATTAACAAATGATTAATAATAATTACTTTTCAATTCCAGATTTAAAGAAAATTGTTATAATTGGAGCATGTCCTAATATAGATGAAATTATTAGAATAAATAAAAAACTTAAAATACAAACCATTATAGTTACAAGTAAAAATCAAAAAAAATTTTTTAGAAAAAATATTAAATTAAATTTATTTGATGATTTAGATAATAGTAAGTTTCATAAGTTTGTTAAAGAAAACTGTAAGATAGATAATACTATTTTTTTATCTATCAGCTCTATGTTTATATTTAGTTTAAAAACTATAAATTTTTTAAATGGAAATTTAATTAATTATTTTCCATCAAGATTACCTTATGATGCTGGTAGAGGTGGGTTTTCTTGGCATATTATGAGGGAGGATAGAATATTAAATAATTTATTTCACATAATAGATAAAGATATGAATACTGGCCCTATAATTATAAACGATGCTAAAATATTTCCATCAAACTGTAAAGTCCCATTAGACTATGAGAATTTCAAGTGGGATGAGATGAATAAATTATATGCCTATTTTATTAAAAAAGTTAAAAATGGGGATAAGTTTTTTTTGACAGAGCAAGCTAATACGATTGGGAGATTTAACCCTGCTTTAAATACTCTTATAAATGGTTTTATTGATTGGAATATGAAATCATACGATTTGTATAACTTCATTAATGCGTTTGATGAACCACATAGTGGAGCTAGCACGTATATTAACAATAAGAAGATAGGAAAAGTCTTTATAAAAAAAGTTCATTTGCATGGAGGTGACACAAACAATCATCCATATTTTTCTGGAATAATTTCTCGACATGATAAAGATTGGATAACGGTGTGCACATCAGGAAAACATATGTTGTTAATTGAAAAGGTAATAAATGAAAAAGGAGAAAATATAATAAAACTTCTGAAACCTGGCGACAGATTTTTTACACCAAGTGAGTTAATTGAAAAATCAAAAGTAGAAAACGTTAATTACAAACCTTAAAAATTTATTTTTTAAACTAAATTGAAAAAAAAACACTCAAGCTATTTAGCATTAATTTTAGCTAGAGCAGGTTCAAAGAGATTAAAAAATAAAAATATTTTAAAATTAAAAAAAAAAACGCTTACTGAAATAACAATAGAAAAATTAAAAAAAATAGAATATTTATTTAAAGACATTTTAATTTCAAGTGACAGTACAGTTATAAAAAAAATAGCAAAAAAAAAAAATATTTTATTTTTAGATAGACCAAAATATTTATCTCATGGAAAAGTATCCTCTGAGGCAGCTGCATTACATGCTGTAAATTATTATGAAAAAAAATACTGTAAAATTAAATATATTATTTTATTTCAAGTGACATCACCTTTCAGAAGAAATTTAACCATTAAAAAAGCAATAAATTTATCCAAAAAATTTCCAAACAAACAAATTGTTGGAGTTAATAAAGATAAGGTTACACCAAATGGTGTTATATACCTAACTCCAAAAAAATTATTAAAAAAATATAAACATTTTTCAAAGTCAAAAAAATTTATACCACTGGTAATTAAGTCAAATTTAGAAAAATTAGATATAGATTATAAAAGTGATTTTGAAAAAGCTAAAAATTTTTCAAAAAAAAATATTTAATTTAAATATTTATGATCAATAAAATTAAATCATTTCTTAAAAAAAAAAAAATTATTAAAAAAATAAACATTTGTGATTATCTTATTTTAGAACAAGGTCACGATATGATGTTTCTCAAATATCTTAACAAGAAAAAGCTTCAGTTTGTTTATTTTAATTATTCGTTAAATATTTATTTAATTATATTATTAATTTTAAATTTAAAAAAAATTGATCAATTTAACTATTATAAATTAGCAATAAAATTATCAAAACCTAAATTTGTTTTAACTGCTACTGATAATAGTACGTCTTTTTATCGTTTAAAAAAATTTTTTCCTAATATTAAATTTATTGCAATTCAAAATGGTTACCGAAGTGAGGAATTGTTCGAAAAAGAAGAAATAAGTCAAAATTTAATTTGTGATGCAATATTTTGTTTAGGTAAACAAAATATTTCTTATTATAAATCAAAAATAACTTCTGATGTAATACCTATTGGGTGCATGAAGAATAATTCAATTATTCCTCCAAAAAATATAGACTTACTTAATTGTTTAACCTATATTTCTGAATATAGGTCTAATAAAAAAATTAATTACATTAGTAAAAATTATATTAGTCAATATAATTTAAATTATCATCAGTATAAAAACTTTATAGAGTCAGAAATTGAAATAATTAGACTGCTATATTTAATTTCTAAAAAAAAAAAATTACCTTTTTATATAGTTGGGTGTAGTTCTAAAAATCAAAAGGAGGAAGCAGAGTGGTATCAATATATTTTAAAAGATAAAAACTTAAATTTTCAACCAAAAGAAAATTACAAATCATCTTATAATTTTTTGCTTAAATCAAAGTATATTGCAAATATAGATTCTACTTTAGGATATGAGTTTTTAACAAGAGGGAAAAAAGTAATTTTTATTTCAAGAGATTTTAAAGATGAAAAAATTCAAAAATATTGGAGATTTGGTTGGCCTTCTGTGAAAGAAAAAAAAGGATTTTTTTTTACTGATACAATTAATGAAAACGAAATAAATAGAATTTTAGATAATTTAATTAGCTCATCGACTGAAATTTGGAATTCTGAAATAAAAATTTATAGAGAAAATTTGATAAATTTAGATTTGGGTAATAAAATTTTTGTTAATTATATAAAAAAATTCCATGAATAATTTTTTTAAAAATATTATTTCAAAAACAATTAAATTATTTTTTTTCATTTTGAGTCCTTTAATATTATCATTAATTTTTATTATTTACCCATTCAAAAAAATTAGAATTGGCTCTCTTCCAACACAGCGAATTGGACACCTTTCACAAGAGACTGAATTATATTTAAGCTCAAAAAAAAAAAATATTTTGATATTTTTTTTACACAGAAAAAAATTTGTAATTTAACTTTATATTTTTTGATAAAAAAAAAATTATTTATTCTCAGTGGAGATATTTTATGGCCAATATTTATATTAATAAAAAAATTGAGTATTTATTCTAATTTTTTTGATAACTTTCTAATAAAAACTTCAGTTTTAGATAGTTTAAATAAATTTAGCAACAAAAGAAAATTTAAATTAGAAAAATCTCAAATTGAGAAAGGTGAAAATTTTTTAAATAAAATTGGTATTAATAAAAGAGATAAAATAGTTTTACTTTGTATACGTGATGGTAAATATTTAAAAAAAAATTTCTTAAAAAATTACACTTATCATAATTATCGAAATTGTAGTCCAAAAAATTTTAAATCTGCAATAGATCATTTGTTAAAAAAAGGATATTACGTTTTTAGGATGGGTCAAGATACTAAAGATAACCTAAATATTAATCATAAGAATTTTATCAATTATTCAAAATATTACCGCAATGATTTTATGGATATTTATTTATCATATAGATGTGAATTTAATATCTCTACATCTACAGGGATAGATGGAGTTTCAAGTTATATTTTTAAAAAACCTTTATTAGTAACAAATATCGTGCCGTTAAAGGATATATCGCAGTATGCAACTTCAAAAATTTTTTTCTTATTATTTAAGGAATATATGAATGTTAGAAATAATAAAAAATTAAATTTTTCTGAAATTAAAAAAAAAAAATTATTCAATTTATATACTTCGAATGAATTTGAAAGAGCTGAAATTAAGCTTATTGAAAACGATAAATTAACAATTAAAAATTCTGTTAAAGAAATGATTGAAGTTTTAAAAAAAAGAAAAAAAATTAATAGTAGTTTTTTTTGGAAAAAATATGAAGAAATTTTTGAAACAACAAAACAAGGATTATATAAAAAATCTGTAGCAAATGTATCAAAAAATTTTATAGAAAAAAGGGTATATTTATTAAAGTAGTAGTTTATGATAATTAGAATAGTTCAGTTTTTTAGATAAGTATAAAATGGCTTTAGACACAAATATTCTTAATCTTTTATGTGATTTACATAAGAAAGATTTTTTTTCTGAAATTAAAAATGTAATTGATATGGGTGATCAAGATTTAAATATATCTTTTACTGAATTAAAAAATAATTTGAGTTATATGGAATTAAAAGAATTTCATGAAATTTTAGAACATGCAAAAACTTTTCCAAATAGACCAAGATTATCTACAGCCTTATTGTGGAAAATATTAGGATTAAAAGTTGCAGATCGTTTAGATATAATTCAGCTTGAACGATTAAAAATTGATCCCATAGATAATTTTTATAAAGTAGACCTTAATTATCCAATTAATAAACAGGTAGAAATAGGACAATATGATCTAGTAACTGATTTTGGAAATAATGAACATCCATTCAATATAGCTGAAAGCTATAATTCAATGCATAATTTATGTAAGAAGAATGGTTACATGATTATACAGCAAGCAATTTATGGTGGAAATGGTTTTTATAATTTTGATATAAGTTTTTTTGAAAATATATCTGCAGTCAACAATTATACCATTGTATATTCATCTTTAGTATTCTTTAGTAAGGACAACTTTATAAATACACCTGTAGATCAATCATATTTAAAAATGATGGATTTAAAGAGTCTTAGTAATATAGAGGTTATATATATTTTTAAGAAAAAAAGTGAATCTTCATTTTGTTATCCCTATCAAGGTTCTGGAAAATCTATAAGTAATGAACAATACTTTGACTCTAAATTTCATTTTATGAATAGATTTCCTTCAAGAACCTATATACCAAAATCATATAATGATTTAAGTTTAAAAAATTACTTTAGGTTTTTAAAAAATAAGCTTTTAAGAAAAAAATAAATTTAATCAAAATGTATTTTAAAAAAGTTTTTTACAGTTTGAATTTATTATTTGATAGAAAAATTAAAATTTCAATTTTATTATTAATTTTGATACTTCTGTTTGTTTCAATTTTTGAACTTTTGAGTTTGGCAACTATACCAGCTTATATTTCATATATAATTTCTGGAGAGATAAATTATTTAAATTTTCTTGATAAAGATATACTGTTTTCTGAAAAAAAAAATTTTAATATTCTCTTTATTTTTTTAATAATATTTATCTTTTTAATTAAAGCTCTATTTCTCTTTTTTGCTAATTATTATGAGGTAAATGTATTAAAAAATATTAAAGTAAAAGTTTGCAGCTCATTAATGCAAAATTATTTAAAAAAAGATTATGTTTTTTTTGTTGATAATAATTCATCTGAATTATCAAGAAATTTGATTAATGAAACAAATAATAGTGTTAGTTTAATACAATCTTTAATAACAATATTTAAAGAGTCATTATTATTATTAATAATATTTTTTTTAGTTTATATTTACGAACCGTTATTATCATTATTAATTTTAATTTCTTTAATTTTTGGTTCTGTTTTATTTTATCTATTTTCTTTTAAAATTTTGAAAAAAAATTCAGAGAAAAGATTAGAGGCTTCTGGAAAAGTATTTAAGATAATTAATCAATCAATAGGATTTATAAAAGATATAAAAATTTTTAATAAAGAAAAATTTTTTTTTGAAAATTATTCAAAAAATCTTATCTTGTTAGAGTCAAAATTAGCTATACATGAGCTACTATCTAGAGTTCCAAAAATTTTTTTTGAACTTTTAGGTGTTTCTTTAATTATGATAATATTATTTTTTTCAACATCTGGTGATCAATCTAGATTTGAATTAATTAACATACTTCCATTTTTGGGACTAGTATCAGCTTCGATAATTAAATTACTTCCATCTTTTAAATCTATTTCAGGTTCATTGACACACATAGTTGCTTATACAAATAGTTTCTTTTTAATAACTGAACAAATTCAAAAAGTTGTAAAAGAAAATAAAAATTTTTTACCAAAAAAAATGGAGGAAAATTCACAAAATATTTTAGAACTTGAAGATATTAATTTTAGTTATAAAAAAAATATAAAAACTTTAACAAATATTAATTTTAATCTAAAATCTCAAAGTATTATTGGATTAATTGGCAGATCAGGCTCTGGAAAATCTACTTTAATTAATATTATTTTGGGATTATTTTATCCTACTAGTGGTTCGATAAAATTAAATTTAGATAAAAAAAAAGAAAAATTTGATAATAAAAAAATAGCTTATGTTCCTCAAGATATTTTAATATTAGACGACACACTAAAAAGAAATATTGCATTTGGTATAGATGAAAATGAAATAGATGAAAAAAGAGTTCTTGAAGTAATTGAAAAATCCGGACTAATTAATTTTTATAATAAAAAAAAATTGGCTTTAAATGTTTCATTAGGGGAGCTGGGTGTTAAGATTTCGGGTGGAGAAAAACAGAGAATTGGAATAGCAAGAGCTTTATATTTCAAACCAGAAATTTTAATATTAGACGAGTCTACTAGTTCACTAGATAATCAAACCGAGAATAAAATTTTAAATGAAATTACTAGATTAAAAGGCAATATATCAATTATAATGATTTCACATAAATTAAATTCTCTTAAAATTTGTGATAACGTATACTATTTAGAAAATGGAAAAATAAAAGATATGGATATTCTTAATAATCTTGAAGAAAAATACCCCGAGCTACATGGAGTGAAAAATAACAATTAGATTATTAATTAAAACTTAAAGATAAAATATGAAAGTTTATCACGTAAATCCTAAAGATAAAATATCCTCTGCTTTGTTAAAACTAAAAAAATCAGGTGCAAGATGTTTGATAGTATCTAGAAACGGTAAGTTTTTGGGAACTTTAAGTGATGGCGATATACGAAACAAAATTCCTAATTTAGATAGATCAGATAGAATTACAAAATATTATAATAAAAGAGCAAAGTATATATTAGAAAAAAAATTAAACAAAAAAATTTTAGATTTATATTTCATTAAAAAACTTTTAGATCTTGTACCAATATGTGATAACAAAAAGAATATCCTCAGAATTATTTTAAGATCGGATTATATTGAAAATCCAGGAAAATTTTTAAATGATTCAAACAAGATAAATGTTCCTGTTTTAATAATGAGTGGAGGTCTTGGCAGTAGGTTAAGACCTATAACAAATATAATTCCAAAACCATTATTACCTCTGGGCAAATGGACAGTTTTAGAGGAAATAATCAATAGGTTTAAACTGAATGGATTTGAAAACATATATTTATCTATTAATTATTATTCCGATCTAATTGTTACTTATATCAATCAAAAAAGAATTGGATATATAAAATTTATTAAAGAAAAAAAACAACTTGGAACTTTTGGAGCCGTCTCTCTTTTGGAAAAAAAGTATAAAAATATATTAATCACAAATTGCGATGTCCTTTTAAGTATAGATATAAAAAAGTTTTTTAATTTTCATAAAAAAAATAATAATGATTTAACATTGGTTGTGGTAAATAAATTTTTTTCAATACCATTTGGAGTTTGTAATCTAGAAAAAAAAAATTTGAAAAGTATAGTTGAAAAACCGAATTATAAATTTAAAGTTAACGCTGGAATGTATTTAATAAAAGACACTGTTTTTAAATTATTAAAAAAAAACCAAAAATTAGACTTTGATAAACTTTTTATCAAGGTAAAAAAAAAAAAAATTAAAAATAGGTGCATATATAGTTTCTGATAAAAAATGGAATGATACTGGAACATTTAATAATCTAGAAAAAGCACTGAGTAAAGAAGTTTAGATGTAATGAACGAGTTTAAAAATAAAACAGCTTTAGTTACTGGATCCACCAAAGGTATTGGACTAGAGATTGGTAAAAATTTACTTTCTAAAGGCTGTAAAGTAATATTTAATTCAAGAAAAAAAAAAACTAGAGAATTAAATAATAATTTTTATTTAAGACTAGATTGCACCAAAGAAAAACAAGTAATTTCAAGCTTAAAAAAATTAAGAGCTGATTTTAAACATATTGATTTTTTAATTTGCAATGTCGGTTCTGGAAAAGTAAATAGAAGTAAATCTGGTACATATTTAGAATGGAAAAGAATGCTAGATGTTAATTTATTATCATCCATATTAATTATTGAAAATTTTTTAAAATTATTTAGGAAAGGTTCTAAAATTATTTGTATTTCTTCAATATCAGGAAATTATATATCTAAATCGTCAATAGAATATACTGTTAGCAAATCAGCTTTAAATTCTTATGTAAAAAAAAAATCAAAATTGATTGATAAAAAATTTACAATTAATTGTATTGCGCCAGGTAACATTTTATTTAAAGGAGGAAATTGGCACAAGAAATTACAAAAAAATAAAAGAAGAGTAAAAAAGCAAATATATGAAAATGTTCCTCTTAAAAGATTTGGTAAGACAACAGAAATAGCAAATCTAGTAACTTATATCTGTTCAGATAAGTCTGATTTTTTAAATGGTTCAATTATTAGTATAGACGGTGGTCAAGATTTAAGTTTGTAATATTCCGTGAAAAAAAGAAAAAAAATTTTTCTAGTGACTGTTGGAAGATCAGATTTTCTAAGACAATTATCAATAATAGAAAATTTGATTGATGAAAAAATAGATCTAAAAATTATAATTACGGGTTCTCATTCTAAAAAAATTTTTGGAAATACCATCTATGAAATCAAAAATAGAAAAATAAAATACTACAATTGCTGTCCTAAAAAATATTTTATTGACAGCAAAGATTTAACAAAAAATATTAGAAATTGTATAGAAAAAATTGATCAAGTTTTCAAAAAAGACTCTCCTAATATCTTAGTTTTATTTGGTGATAGATATGAAGTTTTAGCAGCCGCAATAGCTGCGTTTGGTAAAAATATTTTAATAGTACACGTACACGGTGGATCAGTTACATTAGGATCATTTGATGACCAGATAAGACATTCGTTAACAAAACTTTCTCACATACACTTAACCTCACATAATGATTACGTTAAGAGAATTATTCAACTTGGAGAAGAAAAATGGAGAATTAAAAATCTTGGAGCGCCAGGCCTTGATGTAACTAAAAAATTTTCAAAAAAGCTTAATAATGTTTTTATAAATAAATTTATTTTTAATACTAAAAAAAAATATATCTTGTTCTGTTTTCATCCAGAAACTACAAATTTAAAAAAACTTAACACTCAGTTAAAGGAATTAAAAAAAGTACTTTTAAAAATTCAGTATAAAATAATTATCACATACCCTAGTTCAGATCCAGGTAGTGAAAAAATTATCTCGTTTTTTAAAAAAATGGTTTCGAAGAATAAAAATAAATTTATATTTATAAAAAATATTAGTGAAGATTATTATTTTTTATTAAAAAATTGTGAATTTGTTCTTGGAAATTCTTCAAGTGGGATTGTTGAAGCTGCAACATTTTATAAACCAGTTGTGAATATTGGTAGTAGGCAATTAGGTAAAATAATTCCAAAAAATGTATTATGCTGTGAAATTAATAAAGATAAAATTTTTTCAAAAATACAAATTGCTTTAGATAAAAAGTTTCAAAATAAAATAAAAAAATTTAAAAACCCTTATGGTACTGGAAACTCAGGAAGAAAAATTAGTAAATTTTTAAAAAATTTAAATATAAATGACAATTTTTTTCAAAAAAAATTTATAGATATATGAGAATTTCTAAACAAATTTCTGATTCAATTGAATTAAAATTTAGTAAAATTGCCAAAGAGATGAATAAGAAAGGAAAGATTTATTATTCTCTGGGACTAGGTGAGCCACATTTTGGGACTCCAAAAAATATTATTCAATCTTCATTTAAAGCAATGAAAGACGGAAAAACTAAATATTCAAATCCAGCAGGTATATTAAAATTAAGGAAGGAAGTATCAAAAAAGTTATTAAGAGAAAATAAAATATTATCTAAACCTGATGAGATTGTTATCACATCTGGATCTAAAATGGCATTGACACTTACACTAATGTCATTAATTCAACCAAATGATGAAATAATCTATTTTTCCCCATCTTACCCAAGCTATTTGCCTCAGATTTTGCTAAGTGAAAGTAATGTTGTGATTAAAAGGTTAAATGTAGATAAATTTAATTATAATTTAGATTTTAAAAATTTAATTAAATCAATTAATAAAAAAACAAAAGTTATACTTATCAATTTTCCAAACAATCCTTTAGGAAAAATTTTAAAAAAAAAAGATTTAATTGTTTTAGAAAAAATATTAATAAAATATAAAAATTGTTATCTTGTTTCTGACGAAATTTATGAAAAATTAAATTTTAATAAAATTAAAAGTATTTCTCCAGCATCTATCGATACAATAAGAGAAAGAGTAATTACAATAAATGGATTTTCTAAAGCATATGCAATGACAGGTTGGAGAATAGGTTATTGTCATGCTAATAAAAAAGTAATTAAAAAAATTTTGAAAATTCAACAACATATTAATACAAATGTTCCAATTTTTATCCAAGAAGCTGCTTTAACTGCCTATAAGGATAAATCTGATCATTTAAAATCTTTCCATAAAGTTTTAAAAAAAAACAATGATAATTTTATTAAAATTTTTCAAAATAATAAAAAAATTTCATTCAAAAAGACAGATGGAGGAATGTTTATTTTTTTTAGAATTCAAAATAAAAACTTAAACTCAGATAATTTTTGTACAAAATTATTACAAGAATATTCTGTAGCACTTACACCAGGTAGTTACTTTGGAAAAGATTGGAAGCAATATGTGAGAATATCTTTAGCTTCAAATCCTAAAATTTTTAAACAAGCTATTATTCTTTTAGAAAGTTTCATAAATCAAAATTAATTATGAGCGTTTTATTTACAAATGCAGGTAGAAGAAATTATATGATAGAGTTTGCAAAAGAAACAAAAACGAAAATATTTGTATCAGACTCTGATAAACTCGTACCTTGTTTTTTTTTAAAAGATATTAAAAAAATACTACTTCCAAAAGTAAGAGTAAATAATAAGGATTATATAAATAAATTATTTTCTAAAGTAAAAAAATATAAAATCAAAAAAATTATTCCATTATCTGATCACGATTTAGTAATTTTATCTCAAAACAAAAATAGATTTAAAAAAATTGATTGTGATGTAATTATTTCAGAAAAAAATATTGTCCGAATATGTATGAATAAAAAATTGTTATATGATTTTTGTATAAAAAAAGGAATTAATACACCAATTTCTTTTTTTTCATTTAAAAAAAATTTCTCATTTCCTGTAATAAAAAAGAGGATTATAGGAAGCGGAAGTAAAGAATTAGATTTAAATGTCAAAAAACAAAACTTAAGAAAGGTTAATTTTAAAAAATTTTTTTTACAAAAAAAAATAACAGGTACTGAATATGGAATCGATTTATTTGGTGACCCCAACAAAAATTTTATAAATTATTCAATAAAACAAAAACTTTTAATGAGATCAGGTGAAACTGATAGATCAAAAATTATTATTGATAAAAAATTATCAAAATTTGCTGAAAAATTAATTAGTATTTTTCGCCCTTATGGAAACATTGATTGCGATGTAATAAGAAATAAATCAGGACAAATCTTTCTGATAGATGTAAACCCAAGATTTGGAGGAGGATATCCTGCAACTCATTTATCTGGAAAGAATTTTTTAAAATATATTTTGACTGATGGTAAGTTCATTCCTCCAAAAAAAATAACTCAAATTTATTTATCCAAAGGAATTTCACTCCATAAATACTATTAAAAAAAATATTAATGAGAATTATTGCAAGGTTAGATATTAAGGGTCCTAATTTAATAAAAGGATATCAATTTGAGGGGCTAAGGATCATAGGTAATCCAAATGAGTACGCAGTTAAGTATTATAAAGATGGTGCAGATGAACTTTTGTTAATAGATACTGTGGCATCTTTATATGAAAGAAATAATTTATTAGATATTATAAATAGTGCATCAAAGGATGTGTTTATACCTATCACAGTTGGAGGAGGAATTCGAACTGTAGAAGATGCTGAAAAAGTTTTTAAAAATGGAGCAGATAAAATTGCTATAAATTCTGCAGCAGTAAGAAGACCTAGTTTAATAAATGATTTAGTCAGAATATTTGGGTCTCAAGCAATTGTTGTATCGATACAAGCAAAAAAAATTGAAGAAAATAAATGGTTAGTCTACTTAGATGGTGGGAGAGAAAATACTGGTCTAGATGTTTTAAAATGGCTGAATGAGGCAGTCGAAAGAGGTGCTGGTGAAATTTTAATTACTTCTATAGATCAAGATGGTACAAAAAAAGGTTTCGATTTTAATTTATATAAAAATGTAAGTGGCATTTGTAAATTGCCAATTATTATGAGTGGTGGGATGGGTAAATTAGATGATATAAAAAAACTTGAAAATTTCAGTAAATGTGATGCTATAGCTTCAGCAACAATGTTGCATTATAATTTGTCAAATATTAAAGAAATAAAAAAAAACTCAAAAAATTATTTTAAAAATTCAATTTAAGTTGAAAAAAATTATTATCATTAATTGTGGTGGAAATATTTTAAGCTTAATTAGAGCTATAAATAAGAATGGTTATGATCCAATAATAACAAATGAACCAGATAAAATTGAAAATGCAACACATATTTTTTTACCTGGTGTTGGAGCATTTAAAAATGCAATGAAAAGGTTAGAAAATGCAAACATAATTAATTATTTAAGAAACATAGATTATAAAAAAAAAAATTTAATGGGTATTTGTTTAGGAATGCAAATTTTATTATCGCATGGTGAAGAGGATGGATATTGTGAGGGTTTAAATTTGATTAGTGGGAAAGTTAAAAAGATTGAATTTAAAAATTTAAAAAAAAAAATTTAAAAATACCTAATATTGGTTGGCACAAACTATTATATAAAAATAATTTGAAAGAAAATCTAATCACAAAGAACATCAAATATGAAGATAATTGCTACTTTGTTCATTCATATTATGTAGAGCCAGATATTAAAGATGATTGTATAAGTTATATTAATTATGGAAATTTACAAATACCAGCAATCATAAAAAAAAATAAAATATATGGATGTCAATTTCATCCAGAAAAAAGTAGGGAGTATGGATTAAATTTAATTGAAAACTTTTTAAAATTAGAATAATTGGATGTTATCACAAATATTATTTAAAATTAAAATATAAATCAGAAATATTAAATTTAATGAGTGTATATATAATTGCAGAAATTGGTCCAAATCATAATGGTTCATTTTCAAAAGCAAAAAATTTTATTAATAAATTATCTAAAATAGGTGTGGATGCAGTAAAGTTTCAAATAGCTGATCCTTTAAGTGTTTATTCAAAAGATTCTTTTAAGGCGAGTTATCAAAAAATTAATGACGGTAAAAGATCGATTATTGAAATGTCAAAAGCTAATCAATTAACAAGATTAGAACATATTAAATTAAGTAAATATTGCAAAAAAAAAGGATTAGATTATTTATGTTCGTCATTTGACCTGGAAAATCTAAAATTTTTAATAAACAAAATCAAAGTTAAATATATTAAAATTCCTTCTGGCGAGGTGCATGATCTAAATGTCTTAAATTATTTATCACGTGTTAAAAAAAAAATGTTTTTGTCAACAGGCATGGTAAATATTGAAACACTTCAGAAAATTATAAGAATTTTGAATAAAAATTTTAAAAAAAAAATTGTATTAATGCATTGTATTTCAAATTACCCTGCATCCATTGAGGATATTAATATGAAATATTTAATTAAACTAAAAAAAAAATTTGGTTGTGAAATTGGTTATTCTGATCATTCATTAAGTTTAAATACTTGTTTATCTGCTGTATCTTTGGGTGCAAAAGTTATAGAAAAACATGTAACACTGAACAAAGAAGACATAGGCCCAGATCATAAAATATCTTCATCAATAAGTGAATTGAAATTGATAATAAAAAATATAAGAGAGATTGAAAAAATATGTGGTTTAAAAAATAAATTTAATTCCAAAAAAACTAAAGAAATAATAAAGGTAGCTAGAAAAAGTATTGTAACAAATAAATTTTTAAAAAAAAATCACAAATTAAAAAAAAATGATGTTGTTTTTAAAAGACCTGGCACAGGAATTTCTCCTTTAGAACTAGATAAAATTCTTGGAAAAAAATTAAATAAAAATTTAGAGTCTGACAGGGTTATAAAATATAAATTTTTAAAAAATCGTTAATATGCAATCAATTTTACTTATTGGTGGTGGTGGGTACATTGGAACTGTAGTAATAGAGCATTTTGTTAAATTAGGATTTGAAGTTACAATTATCGACAATTTTATTTACAAACATAATTTGTTTTTAAACAAATTTTTCAAAAAATATAAAGATGTAAAAATAATTAATCGTGATATTGCGAAAATAAAAAATTTTGAGAAATTATTAGAAAATAAAAATTATGTTGTTTTTCTTGCAGGGCTTGTTGGAGATCCAATAACAAAAAAATATCCTAATTTAGCGCTTAAAATTAATAGAGATGCAACAAAGAACTTAATATCAAAAATATCTTTATCTAATATAGAAAAATTCATTTTCATATCAACTTGTTCAAACTATGGTTTAATTAAAAATGATCAACAAGCAGATGAAAGTTATATTTTAAATCCAATTTCTTTGTATGCAAAACTAAAAGTAGAGATTGAAAAATTTATAATAAGCATAAATGAAATTAATTTCTGTCCCACAATACTAAGATTCGCAACAGCATTTGGTTTTTCAAATAGAATGAGACTAGATTTAACAGTGAATGAATTTGTTTATGAGATGTATTTTAATAAAAAATTATTAGTTTATGATCCTGATACATGGAGGCCTTATTGCCATGTAAAAGATTTTGCAAGATTAATTGAAGAAATAATTACCGCAAAAAAAAGTATAATTAAAAATCAAATTTATAATGCTGGTTCGGATGAAAATAATTATACAAAAAGACAATTGGTTTCACTCATTTCAAAATATATAAATGATTGTGAAATAAGTTATCAAAAACATGGAAGTGATCCAAGAAATTACAGAGTAAGTTTTCAAAAACTTCAAAATGACCTAAACTTTAAGACAAAGTATAATTTAAAGGAAAATATTCCTTTATTGATTGAAGAAATTAAGAATACAAAATTTTTAGATAAAAAAAATTATGGAAATTACCTAATTAAATAAGATGCTTACTTTTGATAATAAAATTGTTAGTATTATAAAAAAAAATTTTAAATTGAGTAAAAAAATTTTTTTACACGAACCAGGTTTTAAAAAAAAAGATTTTATAAATGTATCTAAAAGCTTAAAATCGACCCACGTATCTTCTAGTGGAAAATTTACTTATATTTTTGAAAAAAAATTAGAGGAATTAACGAAATCAAAGTTTGTTATCTCGACAATAAATGGAACGTCTGCACTTCATTCAATTTTAAAAATAATTGGAACAGATTATAAAGATGAAATTTTAGTTCCAGCATTAACATTTGTAGGTACGGCAAATGCAATTAGGTATTGTGGTGCTAATCCAAATTTTATTGATGTTGAAGATAAAACTTTTGGAGTTGATCCAATTAAACTAGAAAATTATCTTGCAAAAAACTGTATATTTAAAAAAAATCTTTGCGTTAATAAAAAAACAAGAAAAACTATAAGGGCATTGATTTGCGTCCATGTTTTTGGGAATCCTTGTAGAATAATTCAAATAAAAAAAATTTTAAAAAAATATAAAATAATTTTAATTGAAGATGCTGCTGAAGGAATTGGAAGCTATTTCATGAAAAAACATTTAGGTACTTTTGGAGAATTTGGTATTTTGAGTTTTAATGGCAACAAAACAATTACTACAGGTGGTGGTGGTGCAATTTTATTAAAAAATAAAAAATATTTTAACAAACTTATTAAATTTGTTTCTACTGGAAAGGAAAAACACCCTTATGAATATTTCTATAAGTCTTTAGGATATAATTATAGATTGCCAAGCCTAAATGCTTCATTAGGAATTTCCCAACTAAAAAGTTTAAGTTTAATTTTAAAAGATAAGAAAAATGTTTATCAGTATTATAAAAATATATTTAAAAACCTTGATGGTTTAAAGCTACATAATCCAATAAAATTTTCTAAAAGTAATTACTGGTTAAATACAATTATATTAGATGAGAATAAAAAAAAATTTAAAAATTTAGTTATTAAAAAATTAATAAAAAATAACTTCTATTGTCGGCCATTATGGTATCCACTTCATAAATTGAGTTATTTTAAAAACTCTCCTAAAGATAATTTGGAATGTACAGAAAATTTATACAAAAGATGTATAAATATTCCGAGTAGTGCTAATTTGCTAGATTCAATTAAATAAAATTTAATTAAATTCTTAACTATTATTTTTTTAAATGAAAGATATTCTAATTATCACTTGGACAGCAATCACCAGATTTTCTTTTGAAAGAGTATATGGATTTAACGATTTAGAAAATGATTTTAATTTAACAATATTTGATGTTAGCAGATTAATTTTTAAAACTCATTTACATAACCTATATGATAAAAGAGGCAAAATAACTTCTATTTCTATAAATAGCTATAATGAAATAAATAAGTATATAAGAAAAAAAGATTTTAAAATTATAATTAATCTTACAGGAATATGGGAAACGCATCTTTTGTATAAGGAAATAATAAAGAAAAATATTCCGATTATAAATTTAATTAATAGTCCACTTTTTAAAGATTATTTTTATCCAAAAAAAATTTTGAACTATTTAAAATATATCTCAAAATTTCTTACAACTAATATTATTCCTTTAAGTAAAAACTTTATTGGGGGTAGAAATTTCAATAATTATTATAATTCAATAAAATCAGAAATATTTTACTCACATTCTCTAAATTATAATGAATATTTAATAAATAGAAGATTTATTAAAAAAGAAAAAAAAAGTAAAAAAATTATATCATTTATAGATTCAGGTTTTAAATTTCATCCCGATTTTTATTTAAACAAGAATAGGAAAATAGATAAAAATAAAAATTTTAATATTAAAAAATTTTCAAAAAAAATAAACAAGTTATTTAAAGATTTTGCTGATTTAGGTTATGAGATTAATTTTTTATCTCATCCAAAAATAAAAAAAAAACATCAAAAAATTTATATGAATTGTAATAAGGTATATTCTAAAACATTAGAATATATAAAAAAATCGGATATAGTTATTTGTTGTGGTTCATCAACAATTGAACATGCAATTTTATTTAAAAAACCTATACTAATCATTGATTCTAAAGAAATTGACGCTTATCCAGTAGTAAAAAGAAATATAAAGCTTCATAATAAATTTTTTGAAAAAAAAGCTTTCGATTTAGGATTGTATAAAAGTATTTATGAATATGAACAAAATCTTATATTACCATCATCTAAATATAGAGAGTATTTTGACATGTTTATAAAACATCCAAAGTCGAAAAATTATACTTATTCAAATCTGATTAGAAAATTAATAAAAAATAATAATGAAAATTAAAAAAAAAATTATTTGGAATACAAATGATTTAATAAGCGATTTTCCAATCGAAATTAAAAAAAATTTTTATGAATTTTATTTTTATGAAAGAAAAAAGTTTGTTTCATGGATAGATAAAATTTCGTATAAATATTCTCAGGATATCGATTGGTGGGTATCTCCACCAGCTAGTAGAAATTTATACTATAGTGACTTATATAAATATATTTGCATTATTAAAACACTAAAAAAATTTAAAAATAAGTATGATTTTACAATAGCAACAGATTCTGAAGCATTCAAAAAAATTTTAAAAAAAATATTTTATAAATCAATTTTAATTAAAGATCAGATTTCAAAAAAAAAAATATCACAAAGTGTTTATTTTTTTTATATATTTAAAAATATTTTTATATTTTTTATTCAATTTGTTTCTATAAAAGTTTTTTATAGAAAAAAAAATTTAGAAAATAATGCAACCTTAATTGATACTTTTATTATAGATAAAAAAAGTAAGGAGAAATATTATTATGGTAATTTAGAAAAATTTGCCAAAAAAAATAATAAAAAAATTTTTTTTCTCTCGACAATAATTGAAAATAATTTTTTAAGGTTTTTAGATATATTATTTTCTCTAAAAAAAAAAAATTATTATGTTTTAAAAGAAGATTATCTAGATTTTTCAGACATACTTTATTGTTTTAAATTTTTTATTAGAACAAAAAAATTTAATATTAATTACCCAAAATTTGAAAACTTAGATTTATCGAATTTAATAAAAGAAGAGATATTTGGTATTAGAAATTTATTTTCAGTATTTATTGGTATTGCTAATTTTATTTTTTTTAGAAAAATTAAATCTAAATCAATCAAAGTCAAAAAAGTTATTAATTGGTTTGAAAATCAACCAATGGACAAAGGTTTTAATTATGGTTTAAGAAAATATTTTCCCAAAACTATAAGCTACGGTTACCAAGGTTTTACAGATTATCCTGAGTATATGAATATATATCCTTCAAATTTAGAATTTAATTCAAAAGTAATTCCAAAAAAAATTATCATTACTGGAAAAAGGTATGAAGTACTTAGAAAAGAGTTCTGTAATAAATTAGAAATAATTAATGGACCAGCTTTAAGAGCAGAAAAAATTTTTAAATTATTTAAAAAAAAAAATAGATACAATATTGTTATCTTTTTAGAGGGTGGAACTAAAAAAAATGATATAGATATAGTATCAAAATTTATTGATATTTCTAAAAACTTTAAGGATCTTAAGTTTTTTATAAAAACACATCCAATACTCCCTTTAAACAAGTTAGATATTGAAATTCCCAAAAACTTTGAAGTATTAAATGGTGACTTCTCCTCTATAGCTAAAAAAACATTTATTGCTGTAAGTTACGGGAATACAAGTGCAACTCTTGAAAGTTTAGCCTATGGTTGTAACTTAATTATTCCATTTGATAATTTTTTTGATAAAAAAAATCTATCAATATTTAGAATAAACAAAAATTTTTTTAGAGTCTGCAATAATAATTTAGAAATTATTAATGCAATAAAATTTTTTCTTAATTTAAAAAATTCAAAAAAAATTAGTAATAGGGATAAAATAAAAAACATTCTATTTAATAAAATTAATAAAAAAAATCTCTCAGTACTTCTTTAGTGTATTATTGAATATATAAAAATATATCTTTACTTAGCATTATAAAATAATAAAAAGAAATAAATTATGGATCCAAAAGAAACAATTAGAAAAAATTTAAAAAGAAGATCTGAATTTGTAGATGTAGTACCTATTCATAGAGGTGTACCGATGCCTACTTGGGTAGAGTTAAGTTTGATTGATGTATGTAATAGAAAATGTACCTTTTGTCCAAAATATGATGAAAATGTTGCACCTGATACTTTTCAAAAAATGACAAGAAAAATTATAGATGAAATTCATGATCAACTATTAGAAATTCATTTTTCAGGCACAATATCTTTGTGTGGTTATGGTGAGCCTCTACTACATAAAGATATTTCTTACATAGTTAAAAAATTATCAAATGTATCTAAAGTAGAAATAATTACTAATGGAGATGTTTTATCCTCAAAAAGATTACAAGAACTTTATTTAGCTGATGCTAGCAAAGTTCTAGTGAGTATGTATGACGGTCCTGAGCAAATAGAAAAATTTAAAGATATGACAAAAAAAGCAAATGTTCCAGAAGATTTAGTTATTTTAAGAGATAGGTGGTATGACCAATATAACGATTTTGGTGTCAAACTTACTAATAGAGCTGGAACAGTAAAAACTGGAGAACAAGAAAAAATTGGTAAATACACAACTTGTTTTTATCCAACTTATCAACTTCTTATAGACTGGAATGGAAATGTATATCTTTGTCCTCAAGATTGGCAAAGAAAGGTATCAATGGGTAATATAATGCAAGAAACGATTTTCAGTATTTGGACAGGAAAAACTTTGACTGATTATAGAAAAAACCTTATTTCTGGCAAACGTTGTTCTGGACCTTGCAAATCATGTAATGCAGATGGAACTCTTTTGGGTAAAAATCATGCTAAAAGATGGCAAACTATTTATTACAAATAATAGGAATG
>MDSW01180595.1_pt1 | contig 34677 bp, 34 predicted proteins | sample 811171 | NCBI WGS metagenome assembly MDSW01 (sample SAMN05326641, study PRJNA326480) | marine metagenome | isolation source: seawater | place: Atlantic Ocean: North West | collected 2012 | reverse complement strand
GTTGATAGGCTGGATGTGGAAGCGCAGTAATGCGTGCAGCTGACCAGTACTAATAGCTCAATTGGCTTGATTTATGCACTGAAAAAAATTTTTATTAGATAATATTAATTAACTTTTTTGAGTAGTGGCAATAAACAAATTTTTTACTGTTGCTTTATTTTTATTTTCAGAATTTTTCCAAATATCAATAACTTTATCCTCAAGGACATGAAAATTAAATTCATTAGCAATTAAAGAGTATCTATAAGTAAATAAAAAATTATTCCCACATTTATAATATTCATTTATGTTGTTATTTTTTAAAAAAAATTTGTTAGCTGTTTGAAGACTAAAGATTATCAAATCGTTATATTTAGAAATTTTTTCAAAAAAAATTTTTATGAAACTGGGTGTTATTAAATGAATCGACCCATTTGCAAATATTATTAATTTTTTTTTTTCAATTTTATAATGTTTTATGCACTCATCTATTTGGTCTGCATAACACATATAATAATTTATATCTTTATCGCTATACTTTAATTTTTGAAAATTCAAAAAATCATTAGAAATATCTGTAGAAATAAAATTTATGTGAGGATTATAAAATTTTAAAAATTCAATGTCTCGTCCAGAACATGATCCAATTTGGATTAAGTAAATATCTTTTGGATTACATTTTTGTTTTTTTATATATTCATTGACTTTGTCAAATATTGGATTTACCTCTTTGAAAGATAGATTAGAAACAAACCAATTTTTTTCATAAAGCTCAAAAATATTATTTTGTTTATAATAAAATTCAGCATACTCCCATGCGGATGATCGACTTTCGAGATTAATATCATTAAATACTTTTCTTGAAATATCTTTATCAGCTATCTCTGCATAATATCCCCAAAAAAGACGTAAAATAATTTTTGTAAGGAGATTATAATTTCTTTTGTGATAATAAGTTACAATTCTGTATTTTTTTACAAATCTTATTACTATATTTTTAGTTAATGGAATATTATTAAGTAAAAAATAAGAAATTTTATTGAATATTATATCAAGTGACACAATCTTTATATTGATAAATAAGCTTTTATTTTTTGACTGAATTTAAAGGGATTTTGTAATTTCTTAAATTTCATTTTATAGCAATGTATCCTAGAAAATTAAAACATTTAAAAAAAATCTCACAACTTTGAAATTTGCTGTCTTTAATTAATTGAATAGTTTTTTTTTGTGAAAATAGGTTCATACTTGATCTTAAAGATTTTGCTTTATTTAAAATTTGCCTTTCATTTAATTTTTTTTTTAATTTAAAATCAAAATATATTTGATTAAATATATCCTCGTAATTTGCATTGCTTGCTCTAATTTTTTCAACACATATTAAAGCTCCACCAGTTTCTAAAGAGTCATATATCTTTTTTATTATTTTTTTTTTTCTCATTTAATTTTAAAAAAGGAAATAAGAGTATCGAGATAAATAAGCTAGATTTTTTAAATTTTTTAATATCTAAAACATTTTTGCAAACAAATTTTATTTTTTTATTCTTTAATTTTGGTGAATTAACTTTTTTTTTTGCTAAATCAATCATTTTCTTACTCGTATCATAACCAATTATTTCATAATTATTGTTTACATTTAAATTATTTATTTTTTTAATGGTTTCACCAGTCGAACAACCTAAATCATGAATTACCGAATTATCTTTTATAAACCATTCGGATAATGACACAATGTAGTCTTGAATGTCGTTATAATGAGGTATTGACTGTTTTACGTGTTTGTCAAAAACGTTTGCAACATTTTTGTTAAATCGCCACGTACCCTCAACAGATGATATCCCTGATCCAAAATTTATATTCTTAATTTTTTTTTTCATCAGAATTTATCTTTTCATTACTTAAGTTATATATATCCTCAATTCCACAAATATTTTTATATTTAAAATTCTTTTGTAATTATAGAATATATATAAGAAAATAAAACAATGAAAAAAAAATATTTAGCATGGATGATTAATGGAGGTGAAATAAATATTAGATCACACGATTTTATAATACAAAAACTTTCACAAAATTTTGATAAAATATATTATATAAATATTTTAAATTTAGGTTTTTTTAAAAGCCAAATAAAAAAAAATTTTTTAACAGGCGAAAATTTGCCTTACAATTTGATTTACTATGAGCCAAAGAATTTTTTTGAGTTTAGAAATTTTTTAAAAGACAAGAAACTTATTGCTATATCTAATTTTGGTAAAGATTTCGAGGATTTAAAAAAACACTTTATTTTGAATTTTCTAGATATCGATTTTATTCAAATATCTAATGTTGGAAATATTCAATGGTCATATCACGCTAATAACGATAAATTATACACAAAAGTAAAGTTTAGACTAGCTAAATTCTATACTCAGAAATTGGTGAATCTTTTGAGCATTTTTAGTTTAGTTCCTAAAGTACAAATAAGATTTTTAAGCAATTTAAAAATTATTGAAAATATAAAAAAAAATAAGATTAAAAATTTTCTTTTGAAACTGAAACTTTTTCATGCCAAAGAGCTCATATTGATTAATAGCAGGACACATGACGAATTTTTTGAAAATAAAATTATACCATCTGAGGAGTTTATTGTTTTATTAGACTCTGATCTTGATCACCCCGATGATCTTATGGCAGGACAAAAGTATACAGAGGAAGAATATAATACACATTATGATAATCTTAAGTCTTTATTAGAGAAGCTATCAAAAAAATTTAATAAGAAGGTGATAATAACAGTTCATCCTAGATCAAATTTAGATCAAAAAAAAAAAATATTTCCAAATTACCAGGTCTTTAAACATAGAACTCAAGAATTTATAAGTAAGGCATTTTTGGTTTTGTTTTTTGATTCTAGCGCAATAGTGGATGGCATTTTGCTTAAAAAAAAAATAGTCACACTAATTTCAGATATCTTAGGAAGATTATCAAAAGACGGAAGTAATAAATATTCAAATTTAGTGGGGTTTTATCAATTTAATTTAAATGAAATTGACAATTTTCAAGATACAAAAGTTGTCGCTGAAGCCGAAAAAAGAATACTTTTATATGACAAATATATATTCCAAAATATTTCTCCTGATGGAAAAAACCTGGGGTATAAAAAAATTATCGAAACTATAAAAAAGAGATTTTTTGAAGAAAATAAATCCTAGTTGATTAAATTAATGCTCAAAAATTAAAAGACGCCTTTACTATCTTACTTTAAAAATATTAGCTTATCTCTATGAGAAATAATCTTAATAAATTAAATATATCTAGAATATTAATGAATTAAAAAAAATTAATTAAAAGATCAATAGCTAAAGATCTTGGTATAAGTTTTGGGAAACTCACCTCAAAACTAGTTCTTCCAATAGAGCCGTGGTAGACCACCACGTTGATAGGCTGGATGTGGAAGCACAGTAATGCGTGCAGCTGACCAGTACTAATAGCTCAATTGGCTTGATTTATGCACTGAAAAATTTTTGGAAATTATACTTTACTGTTCAGTTTTGAACAGTATATTGTTCAATAATTGAACTTTATTGAACTATGAAAAATATTGATTTTAATACCTCTCTTTTGAGACAGCTATATGATAATCCAAATATAACGCAAAGAGAAATGGCTGCAAACTTAAAATGTAGTCTTGGCAAGTTAAATTATAACATAAAGTTCTTACTTAAAAAGAATTACCTTAAAACAAACAACAACAAAAATTCTAAAAGAGAAAAAAAATATTCAATAACAGAAAAAGCCATTAATCATTATGACTTTAGTGCTGTAGTCGAAAATTATAAAGTAAATTTGTTTAAAAGAAGAAAAACTTTTTTAATTGCCGAAGCTGGAATAAATCACAATGGTTCATTAAGTGATGCCAAAAAATTAATATCACTTGCTAAGAAGTATAATTTTGACTCAGTTAAATTTCAGAAAAGAGACCTCAATATTTGTATTCCGGAACATCAAAAAAATATAAAAAGAGAAACACCCTGGGGAACTATAAGTTATCTAGAGTATAAAAAAAAAATAGAACTTAGCATTTCCCAATATGCAGAGTTAAAAAAACATGCAGAAAAAATTGGTATCTCACTATTTGTTTCATGTTGGGATATTAATAGTCTTAAACTTATAAAAAAATTAAATTTTGAATATAATAAGATCCCTTCAGCAATGATTACTAATTTAAATTTTCTAAATGAAGTTGCTAAAGAAAAAAAAAAAAACTTTTATTTCAACAGGAATGTGTTTGATGAAAGATATTGAAAAAGCAGTAAATATATTTAAAAAATTAAAATGTCCGTTCGTACTTATGCATTGTGTTTCGCTTTATCCATGTGATGAAGATAAGTTAAATTTAAATATGATCATTACTTTAAAGAAAAAATTTAAATGTGAGGTAGGATATAGTGGTCATGAAAGTTCAGTTAGTCCCTCAATAACTGCATTTTTTCTCGGAGCAGATTATATAGAGAGACATATAACTTTAGATAGAGCTAAATGGGGAACCGATCAATCTGCATCATTAGAGGATGTAGGAATGGAAAGATTAACTACTTTAATCAGAAAAATTCCAAATACTCTAGGAGATGGAAAAAAAATTTTTCTTGATGAAGAAAAAACTGTTAGTAAAAAAATGAGGTATTGGGAATATAATAACTAAGTAAAAAAAATGTACGATATAAACTTTTTTAAACAATCTTACGAACTAAAAAAGAAAATAACTAGTAGAGATTTTTCTTTTGATAATTTGAAACTCATTGAAGATGAGTTGGAGTTTTTAAGAAATAAAAATCCTACCATATTTAATATAGAGACTACTAACTATTGTAATATGAAGTGTGTAATGTGTCCTAGAACTATTTACATGGAGAGAAAAAATATTTGGATTAATGATGATTTATTTGAACAAATGTTGGATAGTATTAACTTACATGATGATAAAGACTTAGAAAATTTTTGGAAATGGCTTAAAGATGAGGCAAGTCTAGATCATAAAGAAGTTTCTGAAAATGGATTTTACTTTAACATAGTTTCTAGGTGTTTAATTTTGCATGGTTATGGAGAACCATTTTTAGATAAATATTTAATTAAAAGATTAAAAGCCTGCAAAGAAAGAAATATACCAACATATTTTTCTTGCACTCCCGCAACCATGACAGTAGAAAAAGCTGAAGCGGCTATGGAAGCTGGGTTATCGGTTTTAAAATTTTCATTAGACGCTTTGGATGACGAGGAAATAAAAAAAATAAGGGGAAAAAAAGCTGATTTTACTGACTCAATTAATAAAATTCATAAGATAATAGAAATTAAAGAAAAAAGAGGGTTTAAAACTTTATTGGTCCCTTGCATGATAGCTTTAGATAATAAAGAAAAAGATCACAAACAACATAAAAAATTCTTAGATTTTTGGAAAGATAAAGACGTTTTTGCATATATTAAAAGCCAAGATAATAGATGGCATTTTGAGAATGATAAAAATTTATCCAATAAGTCTCACTATGCAAAGCAGTATTGCGAATATCCATGGACATCAACAACAGTTATGGCAGAAGGAAATGTAGTGCCTTGTACTCAAATTTCAAATAATGAAATCATTCTAGGAAACGTAAATAAAAAAAATTTGAAAGAAATATGGAACGGTAAAGAATACCAAGACTTAAGAAAAATGCATATAACTGGAAATTTTCCAAAAGGACACAAATGTTTAGAAAAGTGTGATCAAGTTAAACTATTTGAATATCTTCGAAAAAATAAGGATTAAACTTACTTTCATTATATATGAATAATTATGAATTTATAGACGAAGTTTGGGCCCTTGTTCCTGCAAGATCAGGCTCCAAAAGACTAAAAAATAAAAATTTAAAAAAAATAAAGAATCTATCTTTAGTTGCAAGAGCAATTATAAATTGTAAGAAATCAATTAATATAGACAGAGTCTTTTTATCAACAAATTCAATTAAAATAAAAAATGAGGGACTTAAATTTAAAGCTGAAGTTCCTTTTTTAAGAAGTAAAAAAAACTCTAGAGATAGTTCAAATGATTTTGATGTAATTAAAGAATTTTTAAAAAGGATTATGAAAATTGAAAAAAAAATTCCCAAGTTCATTATTTATGTAAGACCAACATCTCCTATACGAGATACATTTACAGTTGATAAAGCAATTCAAAAATTTAGAAATTTAAAAGGCTATGATTCTTTAGTTACTGTTCATGAGATGAATGAGCCAGTTCATAAAAAATTTTTTATTAAAAAAGATAAATTAAGACCTGTTTTTAAAAGTTTGACTTTAGATCAAGCTAACAATCCAAGGCAGAACTTTAAAAAATCATATACAGCAAATGGTTATTTAGATTTAATAAAAACAAAGAATATAATTTCAGGAAAAAATTATTTAGGTAAAAATTGTTATCCTTTTATAACTCAAAGTGTAATTGATATTGATGATCATTTTGACTTTGAAATTGCAAAATTTTTAATATCAAGAGTAAACATAAATGTATAATAAAATCAAAAAAGATAAGAAAAAACTTCAAAAGTATGCTCATAAAATTATTCCTGGGTTAAGTGGGCTACTAGGTAAAAGACCTGAAATGTATTTACCTGGTGGTAACTGGCCAACATATTATAAAAAAGCAAAAGGCGTAACTATTTGGGGTATTGATAAAAAGAAATATTTAGATTTTACTATGGTTGGGATTGGAACAAGTGTTCTAGGATATTCAGATAAAGATATAAATTTTGCAGCCATAAATGCTATAAAATCTGGTTCTATGACTACCCTAAATCCACTTGAGGATGTGGAACTAGCTGAGGAATTATTAAAGATACATTCATGGGCTGGTTCAGTTAAATTTGCTAGAACTGGAGGAGAGTCAATGTCAATTGCAGTCAGACTAAGCAGAGCTTTTACAAAAAAAGATAAAGTATTATTTTGTGGTTATCATGGGTGGCAAGATTGGTACTTATCTGCAAATCTCAAATCAAATAAAAAACTTAATGAACATCTTTTGCCAGGCCTTGAACCCTTAGGAGTTCCAAAAGGGCTAATTGGTAGCGTTATACCATTTAGGTTTAATGATTGGAAAGACTTAGAGAAAGTAGTAAAGAAAAACGCAAAAGATTGTGCAGCTATCGTTTTAGAACCTTGTAGAGAAAAATTTCCAGATAAAGAATATTTACAGGAATTAAGAAGAATAGCTGATAAAAATAATTGTGTCTTAATTTTTGATGAAATTACATCAGGATGGAGAATAAATACTGGCGGCGCTCATCAAAAATTTAAAATTAATCCTGATCTCGTTGTGTATGGAAAAACTATTGCTAACGGTATACCCATGGGAGCCATTGTAGGAAGAAAAAAGATTATGTCCTTAGCACTTAAATCATTCATCAGTAGTTCTTTTTGGACAGAAAAAGTTGGACCAGCTTGCGCTCTAACGTTTATTAAAAAACATAGAAAATTAAAAGTTGGAAAAAAATTAAACACTATTGGATTGAAAATTAAAAAAGTTTGGAGAGATGCTGCAAAAAAAAATAATTTAGAAATTGAAATAAATGGAATAAATCCACTAGCTACTTTTAAACTTAGAACGAAAAATTGGCCTGCAACAATTACTTATTTCAACCAAGAAATGTTAAAAGAAAATATCTTAGCGTCTGATAGATGTTATGCAAATTTAAAGCATAATGACAAAAATATTAAAATGTACAGAGATGCGTGTGAGAAAATTTTTCAAAATATTTATGAACTAGATAAAAAAAATATCCTTGAAAAAAAACTTGAAGGTCCAATTAAACAAATGGGTTTTAGAAGACTAACATAGAATAAGCTAATTATGCATAGGCACTTTAAGAATAAGTTAATAGATAAAAGTATTAAATTTTATAAAAATGATTTAAAAAGTTTATGTAAAATTAATTACGGAATAAACTTAAAAATAAAGATATAATTAGATATGGCTCTAAAAAAATGTATAAAATGTGATCTACCCGAAACTTATGAAACTATAGAGTATAATGAGAAAAATGTTTGTAATATATGTGCTGGCGCAAGTTACAAAAATGAAAAAATTGATTGGTCAGAAAGAAAAAAACTATTAGATAGAATAATTGAAAAAAATAGAGGAAAATCAAATTATGATTGTATTGTTCCATTTTCTGGAGGTAAAGATAGTACTTTTCAACTTTATTATCTTCTAAAGGAATATAAACTAAAGCCTCTCGTTGTAAGATTTAATCATGGTTTTCTTAGAGAAACAGTAATTAATAATACAAATAAAATTTTAAAAAAACTTGGTGTTGATTTTATAGATTTTACACCCAATTGGAAAATTGTTAAAAAATTGATGCTAGAATCATTTAGAAGAAAAACAGATTTTTGTTGGCATTGTCATACAGGTATTTTTTCTTATCCATTAAGAATGGCTATTATGCAAAAAGTACCACTTATTTTTTATGGGGAGCCTACCTCTGAATTTGATAGTTACACGGATTATGCAGATAATGAAATTGATTACTTCGACGAAAAAAAATTTAATATCAAATTTAATTTAGGAATAACTGCTGACGATATGTTCAATATGCTGAATAAACCAGAAGACCCAATAGATAAAAGAGATTTGCTCCCTTACACATTTCCATCAACTGAGGAATTTCAAAAAATAAACCTAACTCCAGTAGCCCTAGGAAGCTTTATGAAATGGGATACTACAAAACAAACTGACATTATTAAAAAAGAATTGAACTGGGAAACAGATGAATTGGAACATGTTCCAAAAGAATTTAACCCAAACGGTGAAAAGATTGAGTGTTTTATGCAGGGTACTAGAGATTATGTAAAATGGCTAAAAAGGGGATATAGCAGAATGACACAAATAAATAGTATGTTAGTTAGAAATAAAAGAATGGACCCAAATAAAGCTAAAGAACTGAACGAAAAATATGATGGAATTAAACCTAAATCATTAGAAGTTTTTCTAGAATATGTAGGTATGGAAGAATCTGAATTTAATGAGATAATCAATGAAATGATTATTCCTCCTCATAAACCTAATTTTGATCAAAATTATATTTCAGAAAAAGTTTGGGATTTTGATAATTGGTATAGAGAAAATAATAAAAAGAAATGATAGGCATAATAAATTATGGACATGGAAATATTGGTTCAATAGAAAATGCTTTATCAAAGATTAACTCAAAATATTCAGTTGTAACTAATCCTGAAAATTTACTTTCTTATTCACACTTGATCTTGCCTGGCGTAGGCTCATTCTCAAAATGTATGGATGTTATCCAAAGACAGGGGTGGGAAAAACATATAAAGGCATCTGTCAGTCAAGGTAAATATATTTTGGGAATTTGTCTTGGAATGCAATTATTATTTGATAATGGAGAAGAAGATGGTAGCTCAAAAGGACTTGGATTAATAAATGGAAATGTAAAAAAAATTATTCCTGGAAAAGACGAAGCGTTACCCCATGTTGGATGGAATAATATAATCAATGTAAAAGAAAATCATAATTTGTTTGATAATATTTCAAAAAATGCAGATTATTATTTTGATCATTCTTACGAATGTATTCCTTTAAAAACAAATGTCATTTTATCAGAAACAAATTACGGTATTAATAATAAATTTGTTTCTATAGTATCGGACAGAAATATTTATGGAATACAATTTCATCCTGAAAAAAGTCCACCCAACGGTCTATTCTTATTAAAAAACTTTATAAATATTAAATAAATTTTTAAATATGCTTAAAAAAAGAATAATTCCTGTACTTTTATTAAGAGATGGAAAAATGGTAAAAGGAAAAAAATTTAGAAATTATAGAGATACTGGGAGTCCAGAGTCGGCTGTTGATGTATATAGTTCCCAAGAAGCAGATGAATTGGTTTTTCTTAATATATCTCAAAATAAAAATTATTTTATTGAATTTAAAAATATAATTAAAAAAGCATCTAAAAAATGTTTAATGCCAATGACAGTTGGGGGAAATATTAAAAACTTAGAAGACGTTAGAGAAATGTTAATGATAGGGGCTGATAAAATAATAATAACTTCAGAAATAGTTGATAATTTTTCATTAATTAATGAAGTAGCATATAATTTTGGCTCACAATGTATGATTGTAGGAATTGATTATAGTTATGATAAATCAAGTAATAAATACTTTGTTTGGAAAAATTTATTTCAAAACAAAACTAAATATGAATTATTTGAATATGTTGATATTATTAAAAAACATAGTTTTGGAGAACTATTTTTAAATTCAGTTGATAGAGATGGTATGATGGGGGGATATGACATTGATGTTATAAAAAAAATTAAAAGTTCAATAAATGTTCCTATTATTGCTTGTGGAGGTGCAGGAAATTTTCAACATATTGAGGATTTATTCAAAAAAACACAAATATCAGCAGCAGCATGTTCAAGCATATTCCATTTTGGAGATAATAATCCTATACGAGCACGAACACACCTACGAAATAAGGGTATTTTAATGAGAAATTTAAAGTAAGATATTTTTAATTAATAAAAAAATATTATTATACGAACCAATATAAATGATTAAAAATAATACATTTACAATAAAAAATCTCAAAAATGTTGTTTTTATTGGTGAGCACGAGTCTTTAAAAGATCTTATTAACATTAATGATAAATTTAAAATAAAATCATTTATAGTTACCTCACCAATTCAAAAAAAAAAAATTGACAAAAATTTAAAACATAAATCATTTAACAAACTTGACAAAAGCTTCATAGATTATGTTTCAAAAGAAGTAGAAATAAATAAAACTTTGTTCATATCAATTAAATCAAGGTGGATATTTAAAAAAGATATCATTAAAAAATTTTTTCAAGGTAATTTAATAAATTATCATCCAGCAAGACTGCCTTATTATAGAGGAGGTGCCACCTCTTCCTGGAGAATTATGAATGGAGATAAAATAGACTGTCAATTATTTCATGTTGTTTCAGAGAAAGTTGATGAGGGACCGATTTTATATTTTGAAAAATCAATTGTTCCAAAAAATTGCAAAACCCCTTTAGATCTTGAAAAATATAGCAGTATTCAAATAATAAAGCTTTACGAAAATTTTATAAAAATTTTAAAAGTTAAAAAGAAGATTTCGTTCTTAAAACAACCATCATATATAGGCCATTATTTTCCGAGATTAAATTCTAAGATTAACGGCTGGATAGATTGGTCAACGAGTTCCTCAAATTTATCAAGATTTATTGACTCTTTTGACGAACCTTATCAAGGAGCCATTACAATGTACAAATCTAAAAAAGTTTTTATAAAAGGCGCTCATCTTCATGGTGGAGAAATTTCTAAGCATGACTATATGTCGGGAATGATCTCAAGACATGATGGTGAGTGGATTACAGTTTGTACTTCAGATGAAAATTCTATTTTAATATCAGAGGTTATTGATGGTAAAGGAAAAAATATTATCAAATCAATTAAACCTGGAGATAGATTTTATACACCGACTTCAGAAATTATTAAATCAAGAAGTTATAGAGCAAAATATGGACCGAAAGGTTTGTTAAAATAATAATCTTGTAAAAATAAATAAAAAGAATAAAAACAAATAAAAAAAATAAATTATTTTTAATGAACTTCAAAATCCTAAATATAAATAAAAAATATAATTTTTTTGAGAATTATTTTAAAAGCTTTGGGTTAGGTGGAATATTAGCAGATAAAAATTTTTACAAACGTTCAATTAATGAAATGAATGTAAAAAGTGCATATGAACCTGAATTAGATGATTTATATCTCTTACATAATTATATAATAAAATACAAAAGAATGACTGTCTTAGAGTTTGGAACAGGTTGGTCAACTTTAGTAATGGCGAATGCAGTTAAATATAACATAAACAAATATTTCAAAAATATAAAGAACTTAAGACTTAACAATGCTGGACAAATCCATACAATTGATAATGAAAAAAAATGGAATAAGGTAACCAAAGCAAAAACAAAACAATATTCAAAACACGTAAAAATACATTATTCAGAGGCGAAAATGGACATTTTTAATGGAAGAATATGTACATCGTTTAAATCTTTACCAAAAATTAATCCTGATTTTATTTATTTGGATGGCCCAGATCAATTCAATATAAATGGCAACCAAAATGGAATTAATTTAAATCATAATGATTTAATGCCAATGAGTTGTGACATTTTAAAAATTGAGAATTTTTTAAAACCAGGAACAATCATTGTGGTGGATGGTAGAGCAGCTAATAGCAGATTCTTGAAAGTAAATTTTCAGAGAGGCTGGAAATATGGCTACAATAAAATAAATGATCAACATGTATTTTATCTTAACGAAAAGCCATTGGGTAAATTAAATCAAAAACAACTTAATTTTTATTTCAAAAAAAAGTAATTTAACAAAGATAGAATATAAAAAATTAAAGTGAAAAAAAAAGAAAATCTAGTTAAGAATTTTGAAAAAAGTAAAATTAATTTTATAAATATAATAATATTTATTTTAAAACTGAGGATAATATTTAGGATATAAATAAATCATAAGAAAAATTAAGAATAGGCATTTCAAATAAAATTATTTTTTTCTGAATTTAAATATCATTTTTGAAATTTCTAAGTCAATTCTATTATTAATATCATACGAAAATTTATATGGAAGTCTTAAACCATAAGCTTTAGATTTAAATAAATTTTTTTTATTTAAAAAAACTTTTGGTCTAGCCCAATAAAATTGACCAGAATCATAAAATTTTTTTTCAATATCTTGAGATCTCTTTTTAGAAAATTTGATATTTGTTTTTCTTATAAGATTATTTTTATTGAGAGAAAATGAACGTTGTATTGGAGACTCAAATTCTTTAACACCAAATACATAATCATATTTGTTATTTTTAATAATTTCCAATCCTTTCTTTATATAAAAATCACTTATTAATGGAGATGCTGCATTAATATTACAAACAAAATCAATTTTATTTAAATTTGGAATATTTTTTAACGAATAGGAAATCACATCTCCAACGGGAATACGATCAGAAGCTAATTTTTTAGGTCTCAATTTTGGAACATAAGCGCCTAGGTCTCTTGCTATCTTAGCTATTTTTGCACAATCCGTACTAACTAATATTTCTTTAAAGCACTTAGATTTTTTTGCAGCGGTTATAGAGTATTCGATCATTGGTTTTTTAAAAAAAATTTTTATATTTTTTCCTTTTATCCTTTTACTTCCTTTCCTAGCTGGAATTATGCAAATATTATACATTTAATTTTCCCTTCGAAGATTTATAATCTGAGGTATTTTTGATTTAAAATATTTTTTATAACTATTTGTCATAATTTTATTATCTAAGGGAAGATTAATAATTTTTTTTTTCCAACATAAAAGAGTTTTTTGAATTAATTTTTTTACCATACAGGAAATTTGATACACTAGGATACATTATATTTGCATGAATTCCCTCGTTCCACATTTTATTAACAACTTTATCCCTTATTTTCATACTCACTAACAAATTAAATCTCCATGGATTAGTGTTATTCCTAATTTTCATATATTTAAATCGATTTTTAAAAATATTTTCGTAAAATTTATAATTTTTCTTTCTCATCTTTTTTATCTTTTCAAATCTTTTTATCTGTAAATTTACTTCTTTTATCCAGTTAACTTTATTTTGATTAATAAAAAGTTTTTTAATTAAATTAAATTTTTTTTTTTTTATAAATGCCATATTGTTTAAATTTTTAATATGAGCTAAATAACTATTTCGATATATTTTTTTTAATCGATTTTTTTCCTTAATATTAATTGTCATTAACTTATTATTTAAATTTTCAACATTTTTGGCTATTTTTTTATTATTTAAAGCTACACACCCTCCTTGTCCAACATCAATATTTTTTGAATAACCAAAGCTAAAAATAGCAGCATCACCAAAAGAGCCTAGCGGTTTTTTATTATAACTAGTCCCTAGAGATTGTGCACAATCTTCAATTAAAAATATTTTTTTTTTTGAACATAGTTTTTTAATTTCTTTTATAGAAGAAGGGTTTCCATACATATGTGGAACTAGCATTACAAAGATATTTTTTTTTTTTAGAATTTTTTTTAAAGAATGCAAATTAATATTTCCATCATACTGATTAGTGTCACAAAAAATAATATTCTTATTAACGGACATTGCAGCTATCACAACTGAAATACATATGGTGTTTGGTATTAAAATATACCTATTTTTGATATTTATTTCTCTAATAAGGCAATATAGAGCCGAACTTGCTCTAGATGTTTTGATTATATATTTCTTTTCTGTATGTTTTTTAATAAAGTTATCAAAAAAATTATTTTCATTTAATGAATTCATATATAAGAAAATACACTATAACATTCTTTTGTCTATATGGTAAGAATTTTGGATACGGACATTATTCGAGAATAAATTCTTTTGTCAAAAATATAAAAAAAAGAGTCAAACTTGTTACATTTGGCGACCCAATAAATATTTCAAAAAAACTATACTCTAAATACGATTATTATAAAAATATTAAAGAATACAATAATAAGAATATTTTAAAAAAAAAAAATTCTTTAGCTATATTGGATTTATCTAATTATAGTTTTTTTAAAAAAAATAATATTAATTTTTTTTACAAAAAAATAAGAAATACATTTGAAAAAGTAATTGTTATAGATTCGATATTAAATGAGTCTTTTTACAATAAAATTAATTTAAGTGTAGACTGTTTAGTGATACCGTATTTTGTGGCAAATAAATATAAAAAAAAATATAAAAAAATAAATTTTTTAACTTTTCCAGAAATTTATTTTTGTAATGAAAAAATTTTAAAATTAAAGCATAATAAAACAAAACAAATCAAAAATTGTCTTGTGACTCTTGGATCAACAGATAATAATAATTTAAACTTTGAGCTTATTAAAATTCTTAGTTCTAATTTATTTAGAAAAATTAATTTTACTTTTATTTTAGGAAAATTTTTAACAAATAATTACAAAAAAAAACTAATAGCATTATCAAAAGAAAAAATTAACATTAAACTCATTGATTTTAATTTAAACTTTTATAGCCTTTTTAATAAAAGTGATTTAATTTTATCATCTTCGGGTATTACAAAATACGAGGCTTTAATAACAAAAAAACCTAATATAAGAATTTACAGAAATCGCAGAGAGAAAATATTAGATAATGAATTTTCCAAGAAACAAACAATTAAGGGTTTTAACTTGAAAGCTGAAAAAATACCATTCATAAACTATTTTAAAAAGTTGGTATTTAATGAAAATTTTAGTAAAAAAATATTAAATAAAAATTTTAAAATGTTAAATAATATAAAAATAAAAAATATTAATAATATAGATGTTAGAATATAAATTTAAAAAAGAAGTTGCTTTAAAATCGAGACTAATTAAAAACTTTAATAGACCATTTATAATTTCTGAAATAGGAAATAATCATAATCAAAAATTTTCATATTTAAAAAAAATGATTGATCATTCAATAAAAAACAGATGTGAAGCTGTAAAATTTCAATTTTATAAAGCTGAAGATCTAGTTAGTAGAGATGATAAAAACTATAAAATATTTAAATCAAATCAATTAAATATTAAATGGGTAAAAAAAATAAAAGACTATTGTACAAAAAAAAAAATATTACCTTTTTTTTCAATTTTTAATCATAAAGATGTTAAATTTTTAGAAAAGTATAATTTTTTTGCATATAAAATCGCCTCTTCAGAATTATTAAATTTTAAATTATTGGAAGAAGTTGTAAAAACAAAAAAAATTATATTTATTTCCACTGGTATGGCTGACGAATTAGATATAATCCAGGCCCTAAATTTTTTAAATAAAAAAGGAGCAAGAAAAGTTGTTCTTTTACTGTGCTATTCTTTATATCCTCAGAATTTAGAACAGTGTAATTTAAATTTAATAGATAAATGGAGAAAATTATTTAATGATATGCCTGTAGGACTTTCAGACCATACCAAATCAATTTATACACCTGCTTTTGCCGTTTCCAAAGGTGCTTGTGTTATAGAAAAACATTTTACTCTAAATAATAGCTTAAAAGGACCTGACCATAAAACTTCTTTAAACCCAAAAAACTTTTCTAAAATGACAGAATTAATTAATCTATCTTTTATAGCAAATGGATCATCAATTAAGAAATTAGATCCACTAGAAAAAAAGTTTGGTAGGAGAAATGGTTTATATTTTAAAAATAACATTTCTAAGGGCTCATATTTAAAAATTGATGAAATAGAAATAAGGCAACCAAGATTAGGATTAGCCCCCAGTTCAATAGAAAAGGTTGTTAATAGAATGCTTATTAAATCTGCAAAAAAGAATGAACCTATTAATTTAAGTTATTTTTAAAAAAAACATATTTTTAATTTCATTTAAAATAATCAAAATTCTCAAAAATCACATCATTTCCAGAAAATCTAGCAAGTTTTTTTTTAATTAGATCTAAATTTTTAATAAAATTTTTTACACCAAATCCCAATAATCCATGTTTAATTTTATAATCAAAAAGGTTTCCAGGGTGTGACAAAGAAACAAAATAATTAGAACTAAAATTAATAGAGTTAATATATTTTTTAAAAATATTATGTTTTGTTGTTAAATCCAAGTATCTCAACCTTTTATATTTATCATAGTCAGCTTTTACCCTATAGGTGGTCACAGGAACCTCTATGATATCTTTTGCTTTGTTTAAAAATCTTTCAGAAATTTTATATTTTCTCTCAAAGTAAAATGGTTTTTTTGGAGAGTTTTTCCACAAAAAATCGTTTCTCCCAGGAAATGATGATGAGTCAACTTTTACTTTTTTTTTTATTAAAAAATCTAAAATTTCTTGAGAGAAATGAAAATTTCCAAATCTTATAATTTTAGAATCTATATGTTTAAGTTTTTTTGTTGTTTTAAAAATTTTTCTAAGTTGGGTTAAATTAGAGCTTATATTTGTATCATTTTCCCAAACACTATTATTTATTTTTTTCATTAAGTGGGGATGTAAACATATTAGACCATTCTTTGACTTAATAAATTTTATTATATCATAATACTTGTGATATAAGTAGTCAGATTTTCCATAAATAGACTCGATTTCGTTATCTATCCTTAAAAACCAAGTAATTTTAATATTAGTTTTAAATTTTTTATTTAATGAATTATAAAGATTAACAACACCTAACTTAAACCCTTTCCATTTATATTTTTTATTTTTTAGGAAGAAAAAATCAGGATCAATATCAAAAGTTAAAAATACTTTTTTCATTTATTTTACAAAGTATTTTTTTATTTTTTTTAAAGCATCTATAATATTTTTTGTTGTTTCAACACCAATACTAAGTCTAACAAAATTATGTGTTTTATATCCGTATGCCTCTCCAGGAACTAGCGAAATATTATGTTTGTATAAAATTTTTTTACTAATATTAGTTATATTTTTGTAAATGTTACTTTTTAAAAAAATATAAAAAGTGCAATCACCATCTAAGAAATTAAAATTATTCCTTAGCAAATAATTTGTAATAGATTTTCTTCTATTCAAAATATGTTTTATTTGATTTTTAGTTTGACGTTTTAATTTATGATAGTTTTCAGCAACATAACTTTGTAAAATTGTTGGGCAACATGTAATTAATTGTTGATTTAATTGGACTAATTTTTCAATATTTTCCATATGAGAGATCGCATATCCTATTCTCCAACCTGACATACCAAAGTTTTTTGATAGAGAATTTATTACTATTACATTTTTATTTTGCCTTAATTCAATAGCAGAAAAAAATTTCTTATTTTTTGGTAAAAAGTGGGAATAGCATTCATCACTTATTAATATTAAGTCATTTTTTTTACATATATTATAAATATTTTTAATTTCTGATTTTGTATATAATCTACCACTTGGATTGTTGGGATTATTAATAATTAATATTTTTGTTTTTTTTTTAATATATTTACCAAAATTACTTAGTTGTTCATCAAATGGTATATATTTTAGGGTAGCCCCGTTTAATTTTGCTTGATCAATATAACTTAACCACGCTGGCTCAAATGTTAAGACCTCATCTCCCTCCTCAAGGAAAAGTTTCATACTCATATATGTTAATATTTTTGCTCCATTTGAAATAATAATATTTTTATTTGGGTCCAAGAAATTTTTTTTATTTATTTTATAATCTTTACAAATATTTTTCCTTAAACTATCCAAACCTCTACTACTTGAATAGTGATAGTTTTTATTATTTAAATGTTTTTTAATTCCAAAATCTTTTAATTTAAAAAAGGCCTCACCCAATGACAAGGAGACAATCTTTTTTCTTTTCTTTATAATTTCAACTTTTTCATTAATTAAAATTGATGATGCTGGCTTAAGTTTCTTTATCTTTCTAGAAAATTTACTCATAGTATTTAATTTTAAAATATTTTTTTAAAATATTGTTTGATTTTTCTACAAGATTTAATTTCTTGTTATTTGAAAATAACATTAAATAACACAATCTTGCACTATCATCTACACTATTTTTTATTATAGATCCCTTTTTATAAAATATTTTCTTTAAAATTTTAACTTCTTTATTTATTTTAAATTTTTTAAAATAAATTGATTTTATTTTACCAGATTGGTTGTTAGGAAAAAATCGTATACAAAAATTATTATATACAACTTTTGGTCTAAAATTATCCAAATTTATATCCTTGTTTAATAGGTAGCTCATTTCTAATTGTTGAAGATCTACATTTGTTAGTGTTTTAATAAATTTAGATGCAACATCATAGCCTGCTCCTCTTGGATGAATTTCGACAATATGTATTTTGTTTTTGGCAATTATAACCTCAGCATGAAATGGTCCAAATCTATAATTAAAATTTTTTAAGGTTAAAGTGATTATTTTTTTTATTTTATTTATCTTTTCTAAATTAAGTTTATTTTGTTTATAAACTTTTGAGACTAGGCCGTTTGATTTTTTTGTCTTTTCTTTGTGCGCAAAAAAATAAAAAAAAATATTTTTTTTAAAAACAAATCCATCAACAGCAAACTCTTCTCCTCTAATAAATTCCTCTACAAGAAAATTCTTTTTTTCAATTTTTTTCAATTTTTTCTTTAATAAATTTTTGCTTTGAAATTTTTCAACATTCTTACTTCCAGATCCAATTATTGGTTTTAATATAAGTTTTTTATTGTTTGGAAATTTATTTATATTTGTTGCTTTGGTAAATAAGCAATTTGATAATTTTATGCTGTTTAATTTTTTTCTAAATAAATATTTATTTAAAAATAAATTATAATTAAATCTATTTTTATCTGATAATAACATATTCTTAATCTTCACTCCGTAATCAGAATATAAAGACATTACTTTGAAATTTTTAATTTTTTTTTTTTTTAAAAATAATTTTAATTTTTCACTTTTGTGCGACTTAATATCAATATTTAAACTACTGTACTTTCTTCCCGGAGCTTTTTGATCATCATCAATAACTATTGAATTAATTGAATTATTTTTCTTTAATCTCTTAATTGTATCTGCTTGCCAGTATCCACCAGGAACAAATATAACATTTTGCTTCATCTTATCGTTGGAATATATTCAGTTTATTGTTTAAATGTAAGTTTTAAATGTTATTAATACGATTAATTTTACAAAAAAAATAATTTTATATAAATGAAAAAAGCTAAAGTTTTGCTAATAACTCCAAACTTAAAAGGTATAGGCGATGGTGTTAATAGAATACAGCCGTCACTAGGACTTTTGTTAATTGCGCCGATCCTAGAACAAAACGGTCATCAGGTAAAAATTTACGACTCCGCACTAGATGGTTGGGAGAATAGAGAGATCATTGATAAAAAAAATAATATTGTAATGATTGGTCAAAACGATCAAAATATTGCAAAAGTTATTTCTGACTTTTCTCCTGATGTAGCCGCTATCTCAGTTTTATTTTCAAATTTACTTGAGTCAGCACATAACATTGCGCGAATTATTAAAAAAGTCAAAAAGGATACAACCGTTGTTTTAGGTGGAAATCATATTTCAAGTGCTGTTTCAGATTATAATATTGCTAAAATGTATAAAGACTCTGGATTGCCAACAGTAATCAGTGACTTGGAAGATGACAATTTTGATTTAGCTCTAACTGGTGAAGGAGAATTTTCCTTTTTAGAATTAGTAAATAAATTAATTAATAAAGAGGATATAAGTAAAGTTCCAGGTTTAGTTAAAAAAATTGGACATGAAAAATATTTAATTAATCCTTCCACTAGAGTTCACAATCTAAATTTACTGCCTAGACCTGCAAGGCATTTAGTTGACATGGAGGCTTATTTTAAGATTGGAGCTTTTCATTCGGCTAAATCAAGATCTAAAAGAGTATTGAGTGTTATGTGTTCAAGAGGATGTCCTGAAAAATGTACTTTTTGTTCAACACCACAGATGTGGGGCAATAATACCAGATGGAGATCAACTGAACATATTATGGATGAAATAGGTAATGACGTAAGAGATTTTAAAATTGGAGAAATTCAATTTGATGATGACACAATTACCGTAAACAAAAAAAATCTTTTTTCTTTATGTGATGAGTTGCAGAAATTAGGTTTACCTTGGTGTACACCAAATGGAACAAAAGTAAATTATCATTTTAATAAACAAGAAGAAATGTACAGAGTTATGGCAGACTCAGGATGTTATCAAATTACACTTGCCTGTGAAAGTGGCGTACAAAGAGTTTTAGACGAAATTATTAATAAGAGATTACCATTAGATACAATTTATCCTTCAATTGAAAATGCGAAAAAAGCAGGAATGCTTGTTCATACTTTTTGGATTATTGGTTATCCAGGAGAGACCTATGAAGAAATTCAAAAAACAATTGATTTTGCAATGAATAGTGGTGCAGATAGTTTTTCTTTTGCGATATTAAGTCCATTACCCGGGACTCCAATTTATAGAAAAGTGATTAAAGAAAACCTTTGGTGGCCTGGAAGGACTTTAGATGACATGTTATTTAGATCTTCTCTAGTAAAAGTAGATGGTTTCAGAGGACCTGATGAATTTGAAGCATATGTTAATGAAGCTAACCAAAAAGCAAATTTAATGTTGAAAACAAACGACCCTAAAAGATTTGAATACAAATATGGAAAAAATTCAGAGGCAAGTGCTCTTGTAAAACAAACTTAAAAATATCTAATATGAAATATCAGTTTTCTCAAAAAAAAATAAATGAATATAAAAATAACGGCTATCTTGTATCTAGAAACTTTTTTAAAAAAAAAGAAATTGATAATTTAATTCAGTGGACTGATGAAGTCGAAAATTTTAAGGAAACTAGGGGTAAATGGATGAAATATTATGATCCATCTTTAAAAAATAAAAAACAATACATTTTAACAAGGATAGAGAATTTTGTTGAATATCATAAAAAATTTAGAAAATTTATTTTAAGTAAAAAAATTTTAAACCAATTAAAAAAAATTTTTGGTTCAGAAGTTGTACTATTCAAAGATAAAATAAATTTTAAGTATCCTGGATCTAAAGGTTTTAAAGCACACCAAGATGCAACAATTTGGAAAGGCATGTATGGAATTAAGTCATTTTTAACAGTAGCTATTTCAATAGATGCTTCAAATAAAAATAATGGTCGTTTAGAAGTTGCAAAAAAGAAAGATAAAATAGGTCTTATAGGAGATGGATGGAAAGAGATGCCAAAAAAATTAGAAAATAAAATGCAATGGACTCCAATAAATACTAAACCTGGGGATCTAATAATTTTTAACGACTACACACCTCACCGATCTTCAAATAACCTTTCAAATAAAAGAAGAAGGATGTTATTTCTTACTTTTAATAGTAAGAAAAGTGGAAATTATAGAAAAAAACACTTTAAAGACAAAAGAAAAAACTTCCCACCAAATTACGAGAGAAAAATTGGCAAAAAGTATACATTCCATATTTAATGCAATTAATTTTATTTTCAAAATTTTTAAATTTTGTTAACTCAATATATTCTATTTTAATAATCAATTTAAAGTTAAAGATTACAAAAAAAAAAACTATATTTTTTTTCTTTCCAAGAAAAGATTTAACCTTAAAAGATGTAAATTATATTAAAGATTTATTAAGTATTTTAAATAAACAGTATCTAGTCATATTTGGACATAAATTGCATAGCTTAAAGTTTAAAAATTCTTATTTCATAAATGAGAGTTTCTTGAGATTTTTGAAAAACTTAGATTTATTTATAAGCAACTATATTTGCGATTTTTTTCCAAAAAATTCAAAAAAAATATATATTCATCATTCATTATATGACACTCCATTATCAGGAAGAAAAAATGAAAAACAAACTATCGAAAGATTAAAAAACTATGATTTTATTTTCCTATCATCAAAGAAAATAGTTACTAGTTTTGTTAAAATTTTTAATATTAAAAATAAAAAAATAAAAATAATCCCAACAGGTTATCCAAGATTGGATTTTTTTAATAAATTAAAAAAAATAAAACAAAAAAGTATTATAATTGCACCAGCAAATTTTTTAGCTTATCCAGATGATACCCTTATTTATGATGCTGAAAAAATAATAGAAAAAGTAAAAAAGTTATCCAAGTTGAAAATAGTATTTAGACCTCATCCAATTAATAGAGATTACTTCAAAAAAATAAAAAAAAATACTTATATAGATAAAATTCTCTTAAAATATTCAAAAGATAAAAGAGTTGAGTTTGATTTTTCAGAAGACTATTCCAAAAGTTACAGTGAGTCAGCTATGATGATAACAGATATATCTGCTACAGCTTTTACTTATAGTTTTTTGACTTTTAAACCTGTATTATTTTATTCTCCTACTGAAAGTTTGTTTAAAAAAAGTTACAAAAAACTACATCATTTTAAAGATAGAAATAAGATAGGTATAGTTGTAAAAAACATTAAGACATTTGAAAAATCATTTAATAAAATATTAAATAATAAAAAAAAATTTATATATTCTATAAATAAAATTCGCAAAAAAATGGATTTTATTGGGAAATCTAAAAGTAAAACTATAAATTCTATAATGAAGATTTTGAACAATTAAATTTTTGCTATTTTTCGCTTTAGTAAATTTATTATTTTAATGCAAATTTTTTTTAATTTTAATTGTTAATTCTTTAGATATTTTTTTTATAGACCTATTAAAATTATTTTCTATAATCACATGTGGCTTATTAGGAAATTCTGGCTTGATGTGTATCCCAAGAATATTTTTTTTATTTTTATAGGTTGCTTTTTTTTTTAATCTAATAATTTTTTTGATATCTGATTTAATATAGATCTGAAAAAAATTAGTAATTTTTTTTTTATATATATTTCGTGCTAAATGATTTAGACAAACAACACTATATATGACATTTAATTTTTGATCTGTTAAATTTTTCAGTATTTCACTAAATTTATATGAATTCTTAATTCTGTCTTTTTTTGTATAACCATGTTTATTAAAAAGTTTTCTTAATACGTCTCCACTCAAAATAATTGTAGGGCCAAAAAAATTTGATAAATCTTTTTGAATACACTTTGAAATTGATGTTTTTCCAGATCCGGAAAATCCTTCAATCCAAAAAACTATACCCTTTTTTTTGTTCATATTTTATTTGAAATTTTTAAGATTTTTCTTCTCAATTTACTTGAACTTATACCTGTTGTTCTTTTAAAAATTTTAAGTTTTGATGCTTCAATATTGTTTTTATTATCATTACCATGAACTAAGAAAGAAATATTATTTTTTTTTAAAAATTTTTCATCTAAATGAAAATTTGAAGGTATAACTTTTTTAACATATTTTATTGAATTTAAAATCTCTTTTCTAAATTTATATTTTAATTCTGGATTATAACCTTTATGTTTTTTTATTTGACTGTCTTTCGTAAGAGCAACTATTACGTCTCCTAAGTTGCTTGCTTTCTTTAATAATCTTATATGTCCATGGTGAATAAGAGTAGCTGACATATCAACTAATATTTTCTTTTTCATATTTTTAAACTGTCGAAGATTTTGCCTTTTGCATATTTCCCTAAGTGTACTTCACCAATATGACAAACTACACTACCACCAATATCATTTCTTGGCTCATATAGAATAACCTTATTATTTTTAGCTCTAATCACTTTGTTAACATGAGTACATAGATTTGGTTGAAAATTTAATGGTTGAGATAAAAAATGACTCATTTTCTTTAAAAAGATTTTTTTATTTATTTTGACACTTTCGGCAAAATTTGAATGGTTTTTAAGAACATCGTATAGCGAATAAATAATATGATAAGGTCCAGTCATTTTTTTATTTAAATGAGAAAAGATATTCATATAAAATGAACTAATTTCATTTTTGGGATTTGTACTAAATGCTACAAAGCAAGCTCCAGTTAATCCAAAAAGTCCTTTGCAAGAGCTAAACCCAAGAACATCAGACAGTTCATGGTGTTTCTCAAGACCAATAGAGGCAGTTGCGTCCAGCATAAGTTTTGAATTACATCTTTTTTTCAATCTATACAAATCTTCAATTGGAATTTTTAAACCACAACTAGTTTCTGTTGAACAAGCAAACACCCAATCATAATTTTCTGTGAACTCATTAATTTGATACCATTCAATTCTTTTTATTTGTTTAATATTTTTAAAATTTTTTTTCGCGCACGAACTCAAATAAAAAAGACGATCAGAGTAATAACCAGTATTAATTATAAGAACTTTTCCATATAGAAAATTTGTTGCCATTATTTCTAATGCTAAACTCCCAGATCCTTGCATTCTTGCAATTTTTTTTTGGCCACAAAGTTTAAGAATTTTATTCATTACAAATTTTTCTTTAATAAGATATTCTCTATCTCCTCTACCAAAGCAGGGATTTAAATTTAAAATATTTTCTTTAAGAAGACTAGCTGGACCTGCTGTAAAAATTAATTTTTTTTTATTTTTTTCGTCAATAAATTTTTTAATATTTTTATGTTTCATTTCGTAACTTATTTAAATTAGACTGTTCATAAATTTTTTTTTTCTATATAAAATACTTTCTTTAGGTCTTCCTAAATTGGATCTATGTCCTTTGTTACAATTAATTACAATCAGTGAATTCATTTTTTTATTTATTTCTTTTTTTAGAATCTTTTTAATATTTTTTTTACTGTTTATAAGCAAAGTATTTTTATATCCACAAATTTTACCTATTTTACTCAGATCTAAATTTTCAGCAATTGTTGGTTGACCACCCACTGAGTCATGCGACTTATTATTTAATATTATATGTTTGAAATTACCATGTTTTGGATTAATGGCTAGTGCTCCCATATGCATAATTGCTGATCCATCCCCATCTAAACAAATTATTTTTGATTTCTTTTTCTCCAAAGAAATTCCACATGCAATTTGACTTGCATGACCCATTCCACCTACACATAAAAAGTCGTTAGAATGGCATTCTTTTTTTTGTATTCTTTGCTCATATAATTCTCTAGATATCATTCCAGTGGTTGATACAATTTTCGTTTTTTTTGATATTAAGTCTAAAATTAATGCAATAACTTCCTCTCTATTTAATAATTTTTTATCTATTTTAAGCATTCTTTCTTTAAGTTTAAGGAAAGAATTCTTTCTAACAACAAGTGCCACTGGACCACTTCTTTTATACGAACGTTTTTTTATTTTCTTAATAATTTGATCTAGATTTTTTGAGTTTTTATCAATTATCTTATAGGGTATTCCTATGTTTTTAAGCATTCTAAGAGTTATTAAACCTTGTTTTTTATGTTGAGGTTCATCTTTAACCTGCTTAACTTTATTTGTTTCTCCCCTCCAACCAATCACTAATATCATCGGTATTCCATATACCATTGGATCAGCAAGAGAAACCAAAGGGTTTATTGCGTTACCTAAACCTGAATTTTGCATATACACAACCCCTATTTTATTAGTTGCAAGATAAGAACCAATTGCAAGCGAAATAGCAGACCCCTCATTAGTTGCAATGATATGTTTTATTTTTTTGTTATTCTCAAGTAAGTTACAAAAATTTTTTAAAAGAGAGTCCGGCACACCTGTAAAAAAATTTATTTTTGAATTTAATAAAGAATTTAAAAAATTTTCAGGATTTATCATAATCTACTTAGTGCCAGGTATTAGTTCTAATATTTTTTTTATACTAATCAGGCTATTGTCTATCTCTTTAGTTCTTCCAAACTTTAAAATTTTTTGTGCAGTTTTAAACATAGCTGGGTAGCTAGCTCTAAATAAATGATTTGCATAAATTACTAAGTTAAAATTATTCTTAATAAGCTCTATTTCTTTTACAGAATTATAACTTGTTGGAACACAAATAAGGGGAACATTTTTAAATATTTTTCTAAATTTTTTTGAAAAAGCAAAAACTTCTTTTGGTTTTTTTTCTTTACTATGGATCATTATTCCATCAGCCCCATGAGCAACATAGTTCTTAGCTCTTTTTAAAGCATCGTTCATACCTTTTTCCAAGATTAAGCTTTCAATTCTCGCAATTACCATAAAGTCTTCACTTACTTGATTTAATTTAATTGTTTCAATCTTTTCAGAAAATTTTTTAATTTTCTCTTGGGTTTGCAGAACACTAGTTCCAAATAATGAATTTTTTTTTAATCCAGTTTTATCTTCCATAATAATTGCAGATACTCCTGCTCGCTCAATAGACTTAGCATTAATTTTTAAGTGTTCTAACTGTCCGCCAGTATCAATATCCATTATTAATGGTTTTGTTGTGACTTCAAAAATTTTACTAATATTTTCAAGTCTTTCCGACAAATTTAAAACTTCATTATCAGGCATTCCTAATTTGGTTGAGTCAGTTAAAGAACTTGACCAAAAACCATCATATTGTTTAAAACCAGTTTTTGTTTTAACTCTAACTTTTTCAGCAATAATTGCAGAAATCGGACTATGAGTTTCTATAAAAACTGAAAGTGGTTTCGAGCTTAAAGATCTTTTAAGCGATTTAATTCTTAAATCACTAGTTATGCCTAGTCTAGTTTGTGCCTCTGCTAAAGCTGTAGAGGAAATACCAGTTGTATATGGTATTTCAATTAACTTACCTCCAATTTTTTTTAATGCTTTTAGAGCCCTATTTCTTAAGTTTAATTCTGGACCTTTAGTCCAGTCGTCACCATGAATCATGAAATCTGGTTTAATTTTTAATATATTAACTGAATAATCCCACTCATTTTGGGGAATGACTTTAGCAACACCTTTGATATTTTCTAAAATTATTTTTCTCTCGCCAAAAGACAGCAGAGGTATTCTTTTCCTTGATGCAATTGCTTTATCAGTTAACAAACCAATAATAATTTCTCCATAATTTAATCCCTTTTTTATTAAATTAATATGAGCGTGATGAAGAGAGTCTGCTGATAGAGCAATGTACACTTTTTTGCGGTTCATTTTATTAAATAAAAAATCTTTACAGTTCAATATTTGAACAATAAGATAACAAATAAAAATTTTTATGAAAGAAAAAAATGATATTCTGAATCTTTTGAATAAAATTTATGATAATCCGTCATATTCACAAAGAAATTTAGCTAATAAATTAGGTTTTAGTATAGGAAAAATAAATTATTGTTTGAGAGCTTTAAAATCTAAAGGTTGGATTAAAATAAAGAATTTTAGAAATAACAAAAATAAAATAAATTATATATATATTTTGACTCCAAAAGGTATAGATCAAAAATTTAAGTTAACAAAAAAATTTATTAGAATCAAAATGAATGAATATGAAGAACTTAATATTGCTTTGAAAAAACAACAAAAAGATTTTCAACAAAAAAATAAGTAAATTTTAAATGTTAAATAATAAAACTATAATGATTATTGGTGCCACAGGTAGCTTTGGACAAAAATTTACAAAATTAATTTTGAAAAAATTTAATCCAAAAAAGGTTATTTGTTACAGCAGGGATGAAGCTAAACAATTTGAAATGGCAAATGATCCTTTCTTTAAAAAATATAAAAAAATAATTAGATTTTTTATAGGTGATGTTAGAGATCATAGAAGATTATTATTTGCGATGCAGGAAAGTGAAATTGTAATTCATGCTGCTGCTTTGAAGCAAGTGTCAATAGGTGAATATAATCCATTTGAGGTAATAAAGACAAATATTTTTGGGGCTCAAAACATAATTGAATGTGCACTTTCTCTAGGTGTAAAAAAAGTAATTGCATTAAGTACTGATAAAGCTGCAGCACCTATAAATTTATATGGTGCAACAAAACTATGTTCAGATAAACTTTTTACTTCAGCAAATTTTTATTCTGGAAAAAAAGATATTAAACTTTCAGTTGTAAGATATGGAAATGTCATGGCCAGTAGAGGCTCTGTAATCCCACACTTTATTAAAAACAAAAAAAAGAATATTTTTACAGTCACTGATAAAAGAATGACTAGATTCAATCTTACGCTCGATGAAGGTGCAAATTTTGTATTACAAAGCTTAAAGATAATGCAGGGAGGCGAAATTTTTGTTCCTAAAATACCTTCTTATAGAATTATGGATTTAGTAAAATCAATATCAGACAAACCAAAAATAAAATATATTGGTATAAGACCAGGAGAAAAGTTGCATGAGGAATTAATTACAAGATCTGACTCAATGACAACTTTTGAGTTCAAAAATTTCTTTATTATACTTCCACATCAGATTTTTTTTTCAAAAAAACTTAAAAAGTTTTTAAAAAATTATAATTTGTCAAATAAACTGTGTAAAAATGATTTTTATTATAGCAGCGATAAAAATAAAAATTTTTTATCAGTTCAATCACTCAAAAAATTGATACAGACTATTCATTTAAATGAAAATTAATTATGGAAAGCATTCGATTGGGAATGATGATATTCAATCTGTAATAAAATCTTTAAAAAGTAATAATATTACTCAAGGTGAGAACATTTTAAAATTTGAGAATGCACTTAAAAAATTTTTTGGTTCCAAATATTCAACTGTAGTATCTAGTGGTACAGCAGCTTTGCATTTAGCCGGTAGAGCTTTGAATTGGACAAAAAAAGATACCATAGTAACAACACCTCTAACTTTTTTAGCATCAATAAATAGTATAATTTATTCAGGAGCAAAACCGGAATTAGTTGATATTGATAAAAAAACCTACACCATAGATATTAATAAGTTAGAGGATAAATTAAAAAAATTTAAAAAAAAAAATAAGAAAATTTCAGCAGTTATTGCTGTTGATTACGCGGGACACACGTGTGATTGGCGTGGATTGATATATTTAAAAAATAAGTACTCATTAAAATTAATTAATGACAATTGTCATGCAATGGGTTCTAAATATTTAAATAGCTATAAATATGCAGCCAAATATTCAGATATAGTTACCCATAGTTATCATGCAGTTAAAAATTTTACGACAGGTGAGGGTGGTTCAATTTTGACAAACGACAAAAAAATTAATGACAGAATACAAAAACTAAGATCTCATTCAATAATAAGAGATAAAAAGATTCAAAGTTCAAGAGGGAATTGGTTTTACGAAGTTGATGAACTTGGATATAATTATAGGTTAACGGACTTTCAGTCTGCACTAGGAATTAGTCAATTAAAAAAATTAAAAAAAACAATTTTAGTTAAAAAAAAAATTGCCAAAGCTTATGACAAAAATTTTCAAAATGTTGAATATTTAATAACACCCCAAGTATCAAAATATTGCGATCATTCTTATCATTTATACCCTCTTCAAATAAGGTTCGATAAAATAAATATTTCCAAAAAAAAATTATTTAAAATCTTTTATAAAAAAGGTATTAATTTGCAAGTTCATTATATACCTATTTTTTTACAAAAATTTTATAGAAAGAATTATAAGTTTAATCTTGATGAATTAAAAAATTCAATTGATTTTTATAAAAATGAAATTTCAATTCCTATTTATAAAGAACTTACGTCTAACCAGGTCGAATACGTTATAAATAATATTTTAAAAATTAACAATTTAAGATGAATAAAAAAAATTTTTTTTTTTTAACTACTAATTCAAAAAATTTATACTTAATATCAGCCTTAATATCTAAAAGATATTTAGAAAAGAAAAAGAATCAGTCGTATGAGTTAAAAAAAGTTGAAAATAAAAAATTTTATTTAAAATTTATAATTTTTTTTTTTAATGAATTTATAAAAGGAAGTTTATTTGATTATAAAAAGTTTGTAAAATTAAGATATAATAATTTTAGTTTAGGAAGATATGTACTAAGTACGTTTATTAGGAAAAGTTATAATCACAATTATTTTTCTAAAAAATATCTTTTTTTCAAAATATTATTTCAGGGTGTGAATATAATTAACACATATAAAGTAGTAGATAAAAATATTGTTGGTATTTATATTGATCATGCGCAATTTATAAATGGATTATATGTTGAAATATTTTCTAAATTTAAAAAAAATGTTTCAATTTATAATTACCCAAAAGGCCTTACTTTAATTGATTTTTCCAAAACTAAAAAAAAAGATCAAAAAGGTTCTTTTGAAGGAATATTACAATTAGATTTCAAAAATAAAAAAATTAATAAAAAAGAAAAAAAATTAGCCAATAATAAGATTTGTTATTCTTTAAAGAATCCAAAAATTATTCCATGGCTTGGTAAAACAAAGTTTTTTCAATTTAGAAAACATAATTTTAAATCATATTCTCATGTTATATATGCACATTCGTTTACTGATGACCAGCTTATGTGGGGTTATGATGATTTTATTGATATGCAAGAATGGTTAATTTTTACTATTGAAGAATTATTAAAAAATAAAAAATATTTCATAATAAAATCTCACCCTAATTTTTTTACGAATTTAAGAGATAAAAGTAAGCGTGAATATTTAGATAAAATGATATTTAATCAAATAAAAAATAAATATAAAAGTAAGTATATAAAATTTATAGATTATCCTTTGAAAAATGATTTATTTTTAAAAAATCTTAACAAAAAAACTATATTAATTTCCCACCATGGAACTGCAATATTTGAAGGTATTTTAAATAATTTTAAAGTTATTTCATCACGTGCAACTCTCTGGAATAAAAATTTCAACTTAACCAATAATTGGGGAAATCTACAAGAGTATAAAAAATTATTAAGATTAGAATGGAAAAATTTATTTTATGCAAATAAAGATGATTTTTATAAAATATGTCACTCATTATATTGTAATAAATATAATATTTATGGTAATTCTTTTTGGCAAAAAAGCCTTTTCAAAAGTTTAAATCTTAAACTTCATGAGACAGAAAATAATGTAAGTTTGAAAATAAATAAACTCATTAAAAGTCAGAATTTAGACAGTATCGTCAATAAAATTACTTATACTATTGAAGATTTGAACTAAATAAAAAAAAATAGTTATATAATAGATACAAAAATAGTTCCTTTGATATTTAGAAAATTTAAGATTTTGTTTTTATTAACTTTCCATTTTCTAAAGTCATAATATTATCAAATTGTTCAAAAATTTTTTGATTATGTGCTACACAAATTAATGTTTTTGACTGGTATTCTTTTATAATATCATCAATGATTGCTTTCTCATTTTTGCTATCTAAAGAATTGGTAGCTTCATCTAATATTAAAATTTCTCTATTAAAATATAATGCTCTTGCAATACCTATTCTCTGTTTTTGACCTCCAGAAATCCTAACACCTCTATTTCCCACAAAAGTATCTAACTTATTTGGTAAACCATCAATATATTTAGTTAATTGCGCAGAATTGATAGCTATATTAAGTCTTTTATAATCTATTTTTTCTTCCTCTTCTCCGATAGCAATGTTTTTTTTTTATTGTATCATCTAAAAGATAAATATCTTGAGGAACATAACTTATAAAACTTTGCCATCTTCTTAAATTATCTTTTATATTTTTGTTGTCTGAATAAATAATTCCATTTTCTGGCTCTAAAAGACCTATTAATAAACTAATTAAAGTACTTTTTCCGGAACCGGAATTTCCAATAATTCCTAAATTAGTTCCTTTCTTAATTTCAATATTAATATTGTTTAAAGCAAAAACCTTTTTTTCCTCATAAGAAAACGAAATATTTTTAATAGATATTTTTTCTTTAAAACTTAGATTTTCATTTAATAAATCTTTGTTTTCAAATTTTTTTTTTTCTACTTCATCTTTTAAACTAGAATATATTAATTTATATGAAGGTCTGTAACTTTTTATATTTGCAAGTGCAGTTGAGATAGAATTAAAAGATGGAATAAGTCTCACTGCAGATACAGTCAAAAGAGACAATAATGGTATTAAGGATAAAATTGATTGATTTGAGTCAGTAAAAAAAATTGTTATCGAAATTAGACTTAATATTACTAAAATTTCTAAGAATGGCCTCGGCAAAGATGTTAAAAAAAAATTTGTTAAATATGGGTTTTCAAATTTGAACATATTTTTTACTGCAACTTTATTTATAAAACTTTCTTTATTAAGCATTTTGATTTCTTTAATAGCATTAAAACTTTGTGTCACATGTTGTATTTGAATAGCTCTAATGATTTGAATTAATTTACTATTTTTTTCAATGATTTTTTTTGTAAATATGAAAAATAGAGTTACAAAAAATGTCATAAATGAAAATATAGATATAGTTACAGAAAAATTACTTATTAATAGGAGAGTAAAGATAGCAATTAAAACTAGCATTTCTCTTATTAATTTGAGATAGTTAAGAATAACCGTAGCTGTTTGACTGACTTCAGCAGAAACATTTCTCAATAAAGTTGATGGATTTGTTTTAAGATGAAACATATAGTCTTTATCTAAATAAGTTTTAAATATTTTTTCACCTAAATAAATCCTAATAGACTTAATTAATCTTCCCTCAAAATAAATTAAAGCTGCCAAAAAAATGTTTTTAAATAAAAAGATAGTACCCAAACTAATTGAACCATATATAATTAATTCTTCTTGGTTAAAATTATCTAAAAAATCAAAATCTATTAAATTAAATAATGGAAATTCATTATTTTGATTAATTAAAATTGTTGTAAAAATTGGTATTGAACCAATACTAATAAACTCAAATATAACAGTTATTAAAGATCCAATTAGCAAAAGAATAAGCATTCTTATTTGATTTTTCGTGCATAACACATTTAAATATTTGATCATCTTTATTAAGAGTATGCTTTTAGACTAAAAATATGACTTTATACACTATTTTTTACTCCTTAATAATAATTTAAGTTCAAAATAAATGAAATGTTTTTAACATGTTCAATATTTGAACGTTTTTTGTTGACAATATTTATAGTTTTCGATATTTTTTTTGAGTATTGAATCATGGTGGGGAATAATGTGAAAATCATTAACTGTTCCTGCAACGGTTATACTTAAAAAGTAAAGTCCGAGTGCCACCCAATATAGTCCGCTGTTGAACGATGGCCAGGAAAAGTCTAGTTCTACAATTTAAAATTAACATCGGCAAAAATTTTTGCACTAAGTAAATACTTAGTTCGAAAGGAATAGTTGATGTTTTTAAAAATATTTTTAATTTTTATTATTTTAATAAATTTATCATTTACAAAAATTTTTGCTGAAGACATACCAATCATTGTTATTGCGCCAAGCAAAAAGGCACAATCTCTATCTACGGTTGGGACTTCTGTTACTATCCTAGACAATGATTTTTTCGAAAATTCAAACGAGTTTTTTTTAGGTGATGCATTATCTAACAATAATACAAGCTCTAATTTTTTTCAAAGTGGAGGACATGGAACATCATCAGCAATTCAATTAAGAGGTTTACCGAAAAGATATTCCACAGTTTATATTGATGGTGTAAAAATGTCGGACCCATCTTCTGTCTCTAATGATTTTGATTTTAATCATATATTGACTAGCCAAATTTCAAGAGTTGAAATTTTAAAAGGAAATCAAAGTTCTGTTTATGGAAGTGGCGCAATAGGCGGTACGATAAATATTTTTACCAAAGATCCCCAAGAAGGCTTTCATAAAAATCTTGAATACAATACAGGTTCTTTTCGTACTCATAATTTATCAGGCTCAATTTCAGGTGCAGACAAAAAAAATAGCTATTATTTAGGTTTAGAAAGATTTCAAACTGATGGGATTTCTCAAATGATGCATAATAATGAAAAAGATAGATATAGAAATAATTCAATTATTGGTAAATACAGCTATGATTTTACAGATAAATTGAAATTTCAAAGTAATCTTAGGTTTGCGGATACATATCTACAATATGATAAAGAGGTTGATACGGAAACAGCCACACATGATGAGGAAGTTGATGGAATAGAGTCTTCTTATAACATGAGTATGACTTATGATTATGATGAAAAATTTAGTAATAAATTTACTTTAGCAAACACATACATAAAAAGAATTTATGGTGCTACTGAAAATAGTGGTAATGCCCTTCAAGATAATTATTATGGAGATAGATATTTAATTTCCTACACTGGAAATTATAATTTTAATTTAGACAATAGCATTGTTTTTGGAGTTGAAAGAGAAGATGATCAAATTGGATATAATAAGGATTTGTCAGGAAGAGAAAATAAGCATAATTATGTAACATCTAATTTTTTTGATTTACAGAG
>MDSW01071101.1_pt1 | contig 34677 bp, 33 predicted proteins | sample 811171 | NCBI WGS metagenome assembly MDSW01 (sample SAMN05326641, study PRJNA326480) | marine metagenome | isolation source: seawater | place: Atlantic Ocean: North West | collected 2012 | reverse complement strand
TATACCATAGACTTTTGCATCTAAACTTAAAAACAACTTAACCAAAGATTGTCCAACTTGACCATTACATCCGGTAATTAGCACTACTTTATTTTTATAATTAAAAATTTTGTTTAAAGTTTTCACAATATGTTCAATTTTTGAACAATATAATGATTTTATAAGTATTTACAAGTAATATAAGCAAGGTATATTTTAGAAATTTAAATCATACAAAATATTAAAAAATATAAATTTAGTTTGATGCTAAAAGATCTTAAACAACTAACAAATAAAAGCGATAGATTTAACCTTTCAATTTTATTTATTTTACTTTTAATTGCTACAATTGTTGAAATGATAGGAATTGGTTCTGTACCTATTTTTGCAATGGTTATAGTTGAACCGGATAGAGTATTGCAAAAACTTCCATATTTTTTAGATTTAGATTTTATTAATGAAGTTGATAAAAAAACATTAACATTATACACCGCAATTATTTTATTTTTAATATTTTTATTTAAAAATATTTATTTAGGATTTTTAAATTTTTTTAGTGGAACTTTAATTAAAAAAATTAAATCAAATACATATAATGATATGTTTTCTTATTATATTAAATCAAATTATGAATTTCATATAAGTAGAAACTCAGCTGATTTAATCAGAAATATAACAACTGAAGTAAGTAAGTCTGTTGCTTACATAACGAGTTTTATTTTATTGGCCAAAGAAATATTGATAGTAATTACAATATTTATAATGTTAGTTATAGTTGATTCTAAAATTTCTTTTTTAATATTTATTTTATTAGGAATTTTTTCTTTGATATTTTTTTTTCTGACCAGAAAAGGAACAAAAGAACGTGGAAGAAAAATTCAAGAATACTGGGGTAAACAAATCAAAGCATTAAATCATGGGTTAGGTTCTATAAAACAGACTAAAATATTAAATAAAGAAAAATTTATGTCTGATATTTTTAAAAATAATACAGATATAATTGAAAAAAACAATTTTTTTCAAAATTTTTTAGTAACATTACCTCGACTTTTTTTAGAACTAATGGCAATTCTCGTAATAGTAATAGTCTCTATAACATTTGTTTATTCAGATAGATCATTCGAAAATTTTGTACCACTTATCGCACTTATAACAGTTTCTGCAGTTAGATTAATACCATCCTTTAATACTATTTCCCAATCTATTGCAACTATGAGATATTTTTCACCATCTTTTCAGTTGGTTTCTAGTGAATTAAAAATTATGCGGAGCTCAATTTCAAAAAGATATAATCAATATAAAAATAAAAATGAAAAAAAATTTATTTCATTTAAAGACTCATTGGAGGTAAAAAATTTAACTTATTACTATCCCGGTACAAATAAAAAGATAATTGATGAAATTTCATTTAAGATTAATCATAAAGATATTATTGGAATTGTTGGATCATCCGGGGAAGGAAAGAGTACTTTAATAGATTTATTATCAGGCCTATTAAAGCCTTCTTCTGGTAATATAATTATTGATGGCGTGGATATAAATGAAAACTCAAGTAACTGGCAACAACAAATAGGTTATGTACCTCAAGATATTTATTTATTAGATGATTCAATAAAAGCAAATATTGCATTTGGTGTAAAAGATAGTGAGTTTAGTGAAAAAAATTTTATTCAGTCAATTAAATTATCACAATTAGATAATTTTGTTAGTTCACTACCTGATAACGAAAAAACTTTAGTAGGGGATAGAGGAATTAGACTATCAGGAGGACAAAGACAAAGAATAGGGATAGCTCGTTCGTTATATTTTCAACCTAATATTCTAATTTTTGATGAACCTACAAGCTCTTTAGATGTCGAAAATGAAAAAAAAATAATGAATGAATTGTATTCTTTGAGTAATAATTTAACAGTAATTATAATTTCTCATCGATATTCAGTATTAGAAAAATGTAAAAAAATTATAAAGATTAAAGATGGAAAAATTACTGAAATATCAGATTATAAAAATTTAATTTAAAATGAATAAATATAAAGAATTAGTTAATAAAATAAAAATAATTAATAAGTCACCTAAAAAAAAAGTTTTTTATTTTGGAAATACAACAAAAAAAGAAAGTAAGAATTTTTATTTAACAAATATTCAAGAAAACCTTAAATTTATATATTTTGGAGCTATAATTTTTAATAATAATTCAGCTAAAAAAATTGCAAAACTTGTAGACGGAAAAGTTGATTTTATTTTAATAGATATCGAAAAAAAAGTTATTTCAAGTACAAAACCGGAATTAATTAACATTGAAAGATCAGTAAAAGATGAAATCAAAAAAACTAAAATTTTTTCATATAAAGGTAATGATTTAACGGTTCAAGCATGTGATACATTAATTAATTATATTTTTTTAAAAGATCCTAGAGGTGTTGGAGGAAAAAAAATATTAATTTTAGGAACTGGAAATATTGGATTTAAAATTGCATTAAAATTAGTAGAAAGTGGCGCAGATGTTTTTTTATTCAGAAGAAATAAAAAGATATTAAAAAAAATGGCTTATGCTATAAACTCAGTCATTCCAAAAGCTACTGTAGCAAAAGCTAAAATAGTCAACAAAATAAAAAATAATCTTAGTAATTTTGATATAATAATTGGTGCAACAAATGGAAAATCTTTAATAAATGTTAGGCAAGTAGATTCATTTAAAAGTAATGTTATTATTATAGATATAGGTAAGGGAATATTTGAAAAAAAAGCTTTAATGAAAGCTATTAATAAAAAAATCAACTTGTATAGATTAGATGTCACACCTGCTTACGATGGATATTTAGAAAACATTTATTCAACTGAAAAAATAAATGATTTTAATATGGCAAAATCAAGAGTTTACAGAAAGTTAAAACTTGTTAAAAGAGGTGTATTAACTTCAGAGAATTCAATTATTGTAGATAATGTGAATTTACCTAGAAAAATTTATGGAATTTCAGATGGATATGGGAGTTTTAAAAAAATGAATAAAAATACAATTCTTAAGATTAAAAAAAAATTAAATAATTATAAATAATGAAAAAAAGAAAAGCAATTATTTTAGGAGCTGGTCCTACTGGTCTAATAACTGCTTGGAGATTATTGGAATCAAATTGGGACGTTACAATTATTGAAAAAAAAAATATAGCTGGTGGCTTATGTAGATCTTGGAAATGGAAAGATTTTATATTAGATACTGGACCTCATATATTTCATACACCAGAAAAATTACTAAAAAAATTTTGGAAGAAAAATTTTGGAGATTTACTTATTGAAGGAAAGTTTAGCTGTAAAAATGTAAAAGGTAGGAATTTTGATAAATATTATGATTATCCACTATCAAATCAAGCTCTAGAAAAATTTGATAATAATTTAAAAGTTCAAATTAAAAATGAACTAATTAAGTGCAATAAAAAAGATGAAAGATTTAATGCTAAGAATTATAAGGAATATATAGACTCTTTTGTGGGTCCTACTTTAAGAAAAATGTTTTTTGAAAAATATCCAAAGAAAATTTGGGGTGTTGACACAAAGTATATGACTCCTGACTGGGCTCCAAATAGAATAAAATTTAGAAATAAAATTTTACCATTTTATCATGAGCAGTATGCAGCTGTAGGAAAATATGGCACAGGTTGTATTTATGAGAGAATTGCAGATTTAATAAAAAAAAAGGGTGGGAAGTTTAGATTTAATGAGTCAGTTAAAGATTTTAAATCTAATGGGAAAAAAATTAATGAAATCTTGACTAATAAAAAGAATTATAAAATTACAAATAATGAAATTATAATATCGACTTTACCGATAAGTATAACCTCAAAGTTTCTGGGTAAAAAAAATAAATTAAAATTTAGAGGTATTTGCTCTGTATATCTATTCTATAAAAAGGATAAAATATTACCCAAAAAACATGATTGGTTATATTTTGACTCAGATCGCTTACTTTTTAATAGGATTACAGAAAATAAAAAATTATCAAAATTTGTTGCACCAAAAAATAAATCTTTTTTAACAGCTGAAATAACATATTCACTTGGAGATAAATTTTCCAAAATTAAAGCCAATGAAATAATGAAAAAAGTTACAGACCAGATTGGTATGACAGGAATAGTTGACAATAAATATTTAATTGGTACTTCAATTAATTATGAGCCATTTGTATACCCAGTCCAGTTTGCAGATTATAAAAGTGAAGTAGCAAGAATAAAAAGTTTTGTAGAAAGTTTTGATAATTTATTTTCTGTTGGTGCAGGTGGAGAATTTAATTATGCTGATAGTCAGATCATTTTTCATAAATCATTTGATTTAGTTAATAGTCTTGTAAATAGGTTTAGTGAATTAACTTATGAAACCAAAAATATAAATACAGTTAATCTTAATTCTCATTTAAAGATTGGAAATAAGTTAATAGGAGAAGGTCAGAAAACTTTTATAGTTGCAGAAGCTGGACTTAATCATAATGGAAGTTTTGAAATAGCAAAAAAATTAATTGATAATGCTAAAAATATAAATTGTGATGCTATTAAATTTCAATCATTTTTACCTAATAGTAGAGTTTCAAAATTTGTCAAATCAGAAAAGTATGCGGAAAAAATTATTGGTACTCAAGAAAGTATTGGTGAATTATTTCAAAGATTGAGTTTAGATTTTAAAACTCAAAGAAAAATTTTTAACTATGCTAAAAAAAAAAAGATAATGATTTTTTCAACACCTTTTGATTTTGAAAGTGCAGACTTTTTAGACAAGTTGGGTGTATCAGCATTTAAAATTGCTTCTGTCGATTTAGTAAATATTCCATTAATTGAACATGTTGCAAAAAAACTTAAACCAATAATCATATCTACAGGCATGTCAAAAATATCAGAAATTGATGATGCAGTTGAAGCGGTTAAGTCTACTGGTAACAATAATTTAGTTTTGCTACACTGTAACTCCTCTTATCCTTCTACTTATGCTGAAGTAAACCTAAAGTTTATGGATACCTTAAAAAAAATGTATAATATTCCAGTAGGTTTTTCAGATCATACAACTGATTTATTATCTTCTAAAGTCGCAATTTCTAGAGGAGCTAGTGTTGTAGAAAGACATTTTACATTAAATAAAAAAATGGAGGGGCCAGACCATATTTTATCATCAGATCAGAAAGAAATGAAAAAACTTATTAAATCTAAAAAATTTTTTAATAAATGGGAACAATGGAAAAAAATAAACTACAAAAATAAAAAAATAAAAGAAAGTATAGAGCTAATATTGGGTGATGGTATAAAAAAAATTCAACCTAATGAATATATAACTATAAATTCTCAAAAAAAGAGCTTGTATGCAAAAAATAAAATTAGAAAAGGACAAATAATTACTGAGAGAAATTTAGTGGTTAAAGGACCAGCCGGAGGAGTTTTGCCAAAATATACAAATATAATTATTGGTAGAAAAGCAAAGAATGAAATTTTAAAAGATTATCCTATTCAATGGGAAAATATTTAAATTTTAAATTGTTTAATTTATAAAAAATTTTGTTTTTATAGTTTGAATTATTTCTTTTGTTCCATATTCATTAGGTGTGTGGCAGTGATATCTATTAATATATTTATCGTAGTTTGATATGCTTTTATTTAATATTTGCAAAAGCTCTACCATATTAAAATTATAATCTTTTTGTGTATTTAAACATGGATATCCAAATCTTTTTGGATTTACTTTTGCATGTTCAATTTCATTTGCAGACATATAATCCGAATTTATTCCAAGTAGTCTTTTTTTTAATAATACGGCTTCAGTTACAGCTGACGAGTCAAAGGCAGTTACTAAAAATGCTTTATAAATATATTCACTAGTTTTATATTTCAAAACTTTAAAATCTTTTAAATAAGACTGATGTTCCTCAAGATTATAACCAGGATGAATCGTTACAATTACCTCTTTATTAAATTCTTTAGATAGTTTTTTTAAAAATTTTTCCAAGTAATAGTAATGTTTTACTACTTTTTCTTTTGGCCATTTTCCTCTTAGCTCAATTTCATGTCTATTATTTAGACTAGCATCTAAATGAACAATATAATCTTCAGAAGTAGTGTATCGATTTTCAAGCATTAAATCATAAGCCATACTATTAACTAATTTAATTTCTTTTGCCCATAAAAGTTTTTTTTTAAATAGAAAGTTCTTAAATTTATCTTTTATAATACTATCATAAACTTCTTTATCACTCATAAATCTAATATCTAATTTTGGAGTTATACCAAGATTTGAAAGTAGAACTGTTACCTTCTTAAAAAAACTTTGATTTAAAAAAAAAACAACTGTTTTTAAAATATGATTAAGCGACATTTTTTGTGTTGAACCAGACATAGCGCGACCCGAATAACTTATTTGAACTTGTTGAAGCTTTAATTTTTTTACTATCATTTGTATTGGAAAGTCAAAAAAATGTTTGTTATAATTATTAATTATCAATATTTCTTTATCTTGTAGAAAATCAGAAAATTCTTTGATATTTTTTGGATTAAAAGGTATAAAATTTTTAGGTATATCTTCTGAGGGTTTTAAGTCATTTTCGCCTAAATCTTCTTCCATATAAATTGATCTAGCAAATTTTGGAAAAAATCTTAAATTTTGAGTATTAATCAAATAAATTTTGTCAAAATTTTTGGATAATTGATCTATTAATACTCTGGCAACATGAAAGTATCCACCTTTAATTCCCATAAAACTTGTTACTATTGCAATATATTTTTTTCTATTTTTCATGAAAAATTAACTTTTTGATTGAATAAAGTTGGTTCAATAGTTGAACATATATACTATTTCATAAATTGTTCAATAGTTGAACTATTTCTTAGTTTAATTACTATTGACTTAATTTATTTATATAATAATTTTGCTACATGATGAATATCCTACTATGTTCATTACCCTATGGTTCAGTCAATGACACACAAGTGTCATTGTTTGGAGAAGATTTAAAATATCATATACCTTATCCTCCAGATGGTGCTTTACGTATTTTATCATAGTTAGAAAAAAATGATTATTCTGCTGATGTTTACGATATAAATAGTTTGAGAGGAACTGATGAAGAATTAATAAAAAATTTTAAAAAAGCCCAACCAACAGTTGTTGGTTTAAGTGGAATTTTTTCTCAAAGTTATCCAAATTTAAAACGTGTATCGAAAATACTTAGAGAACTTTTTCCAGATATATGGATAATTGCAGGAGGCCATGTAACTGCTTCAGCTAATGTAATTCTAAATAAAACTGAAACCGATATTTGTGTAATTGGAGATGGTGAAATTCCCTTCGTTAATCTAATTGACTATTTTAAAAAGTATCCAACAAATAAAGAAATCAATTATGATGAATTAGCTCTAATAAAAGGTTTAGCTTTTATGGATGAAAATCATAAATTAAAAGCAACAGGTTATGGAGAGCAGCTTGCAGCACACGAAATGGAATTTCCTGATTATGACAAATTAGAAGATGGACTAAAAAAATTTGGAGGAAAAGAAGCCAGAATGTTAGATTATTTTAAAACTATTAATCAACCTTCAGACTTAGTTGAGTTTTTACAAGGTCAGGATGCAAAACAAGTGCACGCTAAAACACTAGAACTTTTTGAAAAAGTTAAATATCAAAGACTAGGAAGAACGTTAGCAACAAGAGGATGTGTTGCTCGATGTACTTTTTGTCAGAGGTATACAAGAGGTTTTAGGGTTTATAAAGCTGAAACATTAGAGTCTCATTTAACAAAATTAAAAGAAAAATATGATGTGAAAATAGTAGCTTTAAATGATGAAAATTTTGGGAGCAATAGAAAAGATTGTTATGAGATAGCAAGAGTTATGAAAAAACTTGATCTTTATTGGATGTCAACTGGAGCAAGAAGTAAAAGTTTTAAATTTGATGATCTAAAATTTTATAAAGAGCACAACATGATGTCTGTGAAATTTGGGATTGAGTCAGGAAGTCAAAAAATGTTGGATGTAATGGAGAAAAAATTTACACCTAAAAATATATATGATGCAGTAGAAATTTGTAAAAAATTAGATATATCAACAAGTGTTGATGGCTTTATAATTGGAATGCCCGGAGAAACAGAACAGACAATTATAGAAAATGGAGAATTTCTCGCTACACTATGGGATTTATTAGGATTTGACTGGAACACAAGAGCTTATCCTTATTTAGCAATCGCTATACCAGGTACACCTCTTTATGAGTATTCTCAACAAATAGGAGTGATTGGAAAAACAATAGATGAGGAGGAAGATTATTTAATTCGTTTATCAGGATATAGAATTACTCATATTTTGAATTATATAAATAAAACAAGTTACTCAGCTAAAGAAGTTAATTATTGGACTTATTTGTTTCCTTACGCAGCCAAAAAAGCTTTTGTTAACTTAATTATCAAAAAAAATAAATCATTAAAAAATGCTATATCAGAAATTTATAAAAAATGCTTAAAGGGTTCAATTAATGATTTTGTTGTTGAAATTAATAAAAGAAAACATCATTACAGAAAAGAAAGTTTTCTTAAAAAATTCAAATGGTTTACGCTTATTTCAATAAATTTCTTTTTTTCTTTAGGCTGTATTTTTTTACCTAAAATATTTTTATTTTCATTAATTAGGTTGTATGCGAATCTTAGGTTTTATTATTTAGAGAAAGCGCATAAAGTAAAAGATGGAGTACAAAAATATAATTTATTTGTTGAGCAAAGCTCTAAAACAGAAGGAAAGTTCGTATTAGATGATGTAAGAGCAAACAAGGCAGATAGACAAATTGATTTGTCATTAAGAACTATTGTCATGGATAATAGAAAAAAAGGCATACAAGTTCAAACTAATGAAGAAAGAGACCTACAAATCTTATCTGCAGGTCAATAACATTTTTTTAAAGTTTTAAAAATAAATTTTTATGGGCCAGCAGTTAGTGAACTAAGCGTTCTCTCTTTTTCGGTCATATTATCTTTTACTCTCTTAGCAACTATACTTCTTAGCGATCTATCTTTTTGAGTAGTTTTATTAGGATCAACTTCCTCCCATTTTATTCTAATTGAAGAATTAACTTTCGCATTAGTAGTTTTGTGAAGAACATGTTTATCCTTAAGAAAATATTTTTGTAATAAAAATTCAAAATATATCGCATATCTTACTATCGGATAAACCATCCAACGAGGTAATTTAGCAATAGTTTTATTAAACATAATATGGTTTTTTACAAAGTTTGTAACAAAATAATTACTGAACGAAACATCAATTTTATCACCTGCATCTCCCATTACTTGAATTCTTTTTTCCTTACGCCTAACATTTGGATTTTCATTTCTTACTCTCATTGCTTCTGAAAATTTTTCTGACCATTCATTACTAATAGTCTTTTTTTCTGTTAACTTGACATAAGTTCTTGTGGCTTCTAAAAAAATTAGAATATCCCAAAATACCACTTCTGACATTGGTGCCCCATTAAAATTCATATAATATCTTTTGTAGGCTTCAACTTGTGAAACCATCATAAGATATTCTTCTTCTTCATCTACTGTTTGACCAATTAGCCCTAATTGTTTTCCATATTCAAACAAAGGTGTTCCTACAAGTGGAATTGCATAATAAGGATCTATTGCACCCATTTTTATTTTTGGTTCTACACCAATATGTGCTGAAATTTCACCCATCATTTTTCCACTTTCCATACAGGTTTTTAAACTCTCTCCTGGCATACCGACCATATAACCTACTGCCGGTGAATAAAGTCCATTATCATAACAAGTAAATACTGCTTTTTTAATATCTTCAACTGTAAATTTTTTTTCCATTATGTCGAGCATAGTTTGGCTTCCCGATTCAATTCCAAACTTAAGTGCACAACACCCATTTTTTTTGTAATGAACAATATCTTCTTTAGTTACACTTGTGCATCTTACACCAGCAGCAAACCATAATAGATTATATTTATTAAACAATTCCGCAATTTGATAAGTGTATTTTTTATTTGAAGCAAAATTTTCATCATCAATATATAAAAAACCTACATCATGATCTTCAACTAAATGTTTTAGATATTTGTCTAATTTATCAAGGTCATATACCATATAGCCTTTTGATCCTCTCTGACAAAAAGTACATTTAGCGACACAACCTTTAGAAGTAAAAATATTTACCATATTAGGTCTTCTATTTTTTTCATAAGATCTACTATCCATTGAAAAAATTTCATTATCCTTAAATTCTCTAAAATAATTATCTACCGAAGCCTCTTGATTTAGTAATCCAGATTTTAGATATTCAAAATCAGGGAAGTTCATTTCACAGCCTGGTAATGTAGCACCATAACCACTAAATTTTAGTTCATCTTCATCCAGGATTGCTATCCCTTTTATTTTTAATAGCTTATTAATATCTAATTGGTTTTTATTATTTTCTAAATGTTCTTTGTAATAATTTAATAGCCCAACCCATGCTATTTCACCATTACCCACAACACAAACATCTACATCTGTTTTTCTTAAAACAACATTTGCAGCAGCTGTCAAATATCCTCCACAAACTATTAGTGCTTCACTATTTATTTTTCTTATAATTTTAGAAATTCTTTTTACTTGCAAGTAACAAGTTGAAACTACAGCACTTAAACCAACTATGTCAGGTTTCTCTTTTTTAAAATATTCTTCTAAAGCTTCATCATCAGGATAAAGCATATCAATATCGTAAAACTTACAATTATTAAATCCGTGTTTAGTAGCCCAACTATTAAGAGAAGTAATTGCAATTTTAGGCATTATACCCATTTGGCCCTCTGATCTTTTTCTTTCTAGCTTTGCACCAGGTACTTCAGTAGGAATACTACAAATAGTTATGTTCATTGACAAAATATATAAAATTATTTGAATTTATCAAGGATTATATTGTTCAAAAATTGAACAATATAGTATAAATTATTAAATTGTAATAAAATTAAAATGATTACTAAATTTAAAAACATCATAAAAGCATTTTTATCGGCATCTAATGAAAAAAATATTTTTTTATCAGGATCTTCGCATTTATCATTAGCAAGAAATAATTATGATAAAGTGAAAAGTTTAGAAGAAGTGGATTTCAAAATTTTTTCACAATTTGGAGAAGATGGAATAATTGACTTTTTACTTTATAGATTAAATATTATAAAGCCAAAATTTTTAGAGATAGGAATAGGAGATTACCGTGAATGTAATACAAGATATATTTATGAAAAAAATTCATGTAAAGGAATGGTTATTGATAGGAATAAAAATCTTGAAAAAAAAGTTTCAAAAGTTGTTAAATTGTGGAGAGGAGATCTAACAATTATTGAAGAGGAAGTTACAAGTAAAAATATATTAGATATTATTAATAAAAATAATTTTGATAAAAATTTAGATTTATTTAGTTTAGATATCGATGGTAACGATTATTGGGTACTAAAAGTTTTACCTGAAAAATTTAGTAACATTGCAATATTGGAATATAATGCATTGTTTGGACCAAATCTAGAAATTACAACTCCAAATACTAAAAATTTTGACAGAGCAAAATATCATTATTCTCACTTATGTTATGGGGCATCTTTAAAAGCTCATATTAAATTAATGAAAAAAAAGAAATTTATATTTATAGGGACAAACTTAGCATGTAATAATGCATTTTTTATTAATGAAGATCAAGTAAGTAAATTAGATATCAAATTACCAGATACAGAAGATCTTAAAAAATATACAAAATCATATATAAGAGATAGCAGATCCATTGATGGTAAATTAAATTATTTGTCATATAAAGAAAAAATAAAAACAATTGATAATTGTGAGGTTGTAGATGTCTCACAAACAGAACATAAAAATATTTTTTTAAAAGATTTATTAAATAAAAATTAATTTTGAAATCATATATTTATAAAATTTACAGAATACGAAATGTATAAAAAAAAAAAATTAATAAAAAGTTGTAAAATTTGTAAAAGTAAACAAATAAAGTTTATATATAAATATGGAAAAAAAAGTTATTATAAATGTAATTTATGTAGTTTAGTTTTTCAAAATCCCTTACCAACTATTTCTTTTTTAAAAAAATATTATAACAAAGAATATTTCAATAAAGGTTATAACATAGTAAGCAAGCAAAATAGAAAAGAGTTATATTTAAGAGAGATACAATATACGTTAGATAAGAAAATCTTAACTAAGTATTTTAAGGACAGTCCAAATAAAAATATTTTAGACTATGGTTGTGGAAATGGTAATTTTTTAGCCAAATTTAAATCTAAAAAATATGGTTATGATTTTAACAATGACGTAAAATTTAATAAATCAATACAAAAAGTAGATTTTACAAAAAAAATAAAGTTTGATTTAATTATTATGAGAGGAGTAATTGAGCATATACTTAATTTTGATGAAGTTGTTGTGCAATTAATTAAAAAATTAAAAAAAGATGGTTTTTTCTACATTACAGCTACTCCAAATACAAATAATCTAAGTTTTTTTTTATCCAATAAGAGTTTTAATCAAAATAAAGATTTAGGCCATATTTTTCATTTTAATAATGTAAATTTAAGTATGTTTTTTTTAAAAAATAATTTGTTCAATATTGAAACAATTTTTCAATATTCCGAAACACCTTATGCAAAATTCAAAAAAGATTATGAATATTCTAAAATTCAACTTAAAAACTATTTAAATAACAAAGATAAAAAATCTATATCACCTCCTGGTGTAGGTAATATGATGACATTATTATTTAAAAAATTAGATTAGTTTTGATGATTTTAAAATGCTAGGTCTGTCACCGTCACCATCACCTTTGAAAAGTTTTATCCTACTATTATCAAGTTTAGATTTGAAACCACAAAAAAGATCGATATTTTTTTTTTCAAAAGGCTCAAAGTGATTTGGTACTATTGAATCTTTTTCATTATATCTATTTGTATATCCAGCATTTTTTAATATTTTTTTTGAAATTCCATAAGAATATAAATCAATATATTCAGCATTAAATTTTTCTAAAAGTTTACTAGAAATAACACCTGTCAATAAAAATGATTTCTCTGATCCAATATAGTCAACGAATCTTAATACTGTTGTATTTTTAATTTTTATTGGGCGGATTACCATAATTGCTTTAGGAGTTTTATATTTGCTAATTAATAAAACTACATATCTGTAAAAAGGATGTTTAATATAACGATTAATAATAAATTTATTTGATTTTGTAGGAATTTGAATGTCATAAAAACTATTATTTAATAATTTATTAATATTTTTTAAATTTAATTCAATTACTGAGGTATTAGGGTACTTTTTAATTTTTACTTTTCTTAATTTTCTTAATTTTAAAATTTTAAATTTATTAATTTTTTGTGAAAAAATAAAATGATGATTCATTTTATGAATTGTAAAACCTAGCCATTTATGAAAGTTATGAGTTAGTTTAACAATATTAACTACTCCTATAAATTTAGGATTATTTTCTTTAATAATATTTTGCTGTAATTTTAATCCAACACCAATGTGTTTACCTTCCATTACTCTCAAAAAAGCTAAAAAAATTTGATCTTTATTAAAACTTTTATCATAATGATTAATTGGAATGAATCCTTGTATACCAATTATTTTTTTTAACTTTCTTGCTACATAAAAATTATAATATTTATTATTTTGATATTGCCATTTGAAAACTTTTTTTAGGTTTGATAAATTTATTTTACTAACCCAATGTTTTTTTATAAAAATATTGAATTTATTTAAATCTTTTAAATGAAGCTTACTGATTATTATTTTACTCATATTTTGGAAATAAATGTAATAATTTTTTTAACTTAATTTAAGTTTTCTAGTTGTTGACCCATATCCAAAATTAGCTAATGAAGATTGAATAACGACTAAATCTCTTTTTTCTTTTTTATCAAATCCTCTCCGGCCATGCATAAATCTTTTATTATCTAGCATTAATAAATCATTTCTTTTCCAATTAAGGTCATATGTAATTTCTTCAGATTTTTTAGTGGTTTCATCTAAAATATCTGTAGGTATTTTTTTTCCATCTATAGTTCCCCATTTTATTATAGTTGAGTCTGTATTTTTATAAAGTGTATGATTAGAAAAACACATTTTATCTAATATTCTACTTGGCTCTGCAGCAAATCGAATTTGGGTTATATTTAGAGATCCATCAGATTGATCGAGTATACCATTTCCCGCACCCTGATAATTTAAGAACCAATTTTTTTTTTTATTTCCAATTTTTTTTGAAGTAATAGGAATCTTTAAATCATATTTGATTGGATTTTGTAAAAAAAAATCTTTAACTTTAAAACTTAAATTTTCCCATAGTTGCAATCCATCACAAAATGTTGTTGTTCCTTTTGCATTATCTGGAAATTCATTGCAGAAAAACCACACAATTTCTGGCCAGTTAGGAGAAAAACTTGCCTCACTATGTAACGCCATTTCATTATTACCATAATCAACGTTATGCACTTCTTTTTGTCCCAATCTATTTTCTCTTCTCAAAGCGTCATTAGCATATCTTGAAGTATATATGTCAGTTAATTTAACAAGCTCTTTTTTGTTTATATTAAAATCTCTGAATAAAATGAATCCATTGGTTTCAAATAAATTTACTATTACATCGTAATCTAAATCTTCTATATTTTTTTTAGAAGTAGGATTTATTTCAATACCACCACCATAAAATTTATCTGAGATTTTTCTTTTTATCATTAGTCTTTAAAACAAAAATTAATAATTATTTTGCAATTTAATTGAATCTTAATATAATGTTCATTTATTGAACAGTAAAGAAAAATTATAAAACCTCTTGTAGATATAATTATTAATGAAAAAAAAAGATATTACTTGCATTATTCAGGCCAGAACTGAGAGCTCAAGATTACCAGGAAAAATATTATTACCTGGATACAATAAGCCTCTTTTAGTCCACCTTGTAGAAAGATTAAAAAAGTCAAAATTAATTAAAAAAATAATTGTTGCAACAACGATTAACAAAATTGACGATGGAATTTTTCATTTATGTAAGTTGAATAAAATTGAAGTATTTAGAGGAAATGCTTTAGACCTATTAGATAGATATTATAAATGTTCAATAAAATACAAAGTAAAAAATATTTTAAGAATTACGTCGGATTGTCCATTAATGGATTATAGAATTATAGATAAGGTAATAAAAAAATACATTTCAACTAACTGTGACTTTGTAAGTAATGTGCAGCCACCAACTTTACCAGATGGTTTTGATGTAGAAATATTTAAATTTAAAGCACTTAAAAAGGCATATTTTGAAGCAAATCAAAAATATGAAAGAGAACATGTAACCCCTTATATTTGGGATAATCCATCCAAATTTAGTAGCTATAACTGTAAATTTTATTCTGAAGAAAACTATTATAATAGATATAGACTAACTTTAGATTATTTAGAAGATTATCATTTAATTTGGAATATTTATAAATCATTATATAGTAAGAATAAATACTTTTCACTTGAAGATGTTTTAAATTATTTAAAAAAAAATAAATCTATAATTACTAATAAAAAATATATTAAAGTGAATTGGTACAGACATCATTTAAAAAATTTAAAAACTATAAGTCGTAAGGATACAAATTTTAAAGTAAAGTATAAATAAAATGGATATTGAAAATAAAATTATATTGGTTTCAGGTGCTGGTGGGATTTTTGGTACAGAAATTGTAAAATATTTATTAAAAAATAAGGCTATTGTAGTAGCTTTCGATATTAAATCTCGTCAAAAAATGAATAAATTAATTAAAATTAAAGATAAAAATTTTTTTACTTATTTTGTCTGTGATGCATGTAATGAAAAAAAACTAAAAAAAATAAATAATTTTATAAAAAAAAATATAAAAAAATTGATGTATTAATTAATCTTGCAAGTATAACAGACCCAGTAGAGAGAAAAAAAAAATTAACTTCTTTTGAAAATTTTTCTACAAAAGCTTTTTTAGAAATTGTTAGTAAAAATCTATTATCAACATTTTTAACTTCAAAGATTTTTGGTAATGAAATGTCAAAAAACAAAAATGGTTCAATTATAAATTTTTCATCAACTTATGGACTTGTTGGCCCAGACCAATCTATATATGAAAATAAAAATAAAAAAAAATTTTTTATAAAAAATCCAGCATATCCAACATCAAAAGGTGGTATAATTAGTTTTACTAAATATTTAGCTTCATATTGGGGAAATAAAAATGTAAGAGTGAACTGTATCGTTCCAGGTGGAGCATTAAATAATCAAAATAAAAAATTTGTTACTAATTATTCTAAAAAAACTCCCCTTGGAAGAATGGCAAATAAAAATGATCTTAATGGCATAATACATTTGTTATGTAGTAATGAAGCTTTATATATAACAGGTGCAATTATGACTGTTGATGGTGGATGGACATCTATATGAAATTAAAGAAAAAAATATTTAAAAATAAAGATTTTAAAAAAATTTTGTTCTTTTTAAAAAAATTTACTTTAAAAAGTTTTGAAAATCCAAAAAAAACTGATTTATATATGCGGTTTTTTGAACTTAAACCGCTTTTAAAAAGAATACCTGAAGACTATATTAAATCAAAAGTTAAAGATCATTTAAGAACTGTATCTAAAATTGAAAGCAAGCCTTTTGTAGCAGAGTCTTCAGATTTATGTAGGCTTCATTGGACTGTACTGTCAGGAAAAATAATTAATACTTTAGAATTTGGTTCAGGATTTTCGACTGTTTTTATAGCTGATGCAAAGTTTATTTTAAATTATTATTTTAAAGATTTAAAAAATATGAGATATGAAAAAATGTTTCATGTTTACTCAGTTGAAGAAGATAAAAATTATCTAAAAACTACACAAAAACGTATACCCGATTATTTAAAAAAACACGTATCACTTAGTTATGATAAAATTGATGTCATTACGTATAAGGAAAGATTTGCATCAAAATATAGAAATCTTCCAAATATTTCTCCTGACTTAATTTATTTAGATGCTCCTTCGATCTATTTTACTAAAAAAACTTTTAAAGGATTTAGTTTTTTACCAATTAATAGAGTACCAATGTCTGCTGATGTTTTATTTATAGAATATTTTTTGGAGCCAGGAACTAAAATTATTGTTGATGGAAGAACTGCAAATGCAAATTTTTTGAAGGATCACTTCAATAGAAATTGGAAATATAGACATGATTTTAAGGGAGATTGTCATTATTTTGAATTAATAGATACCCCTTGGGGTAAGTATAATATTGATAAATTAAATTTTAAAAATACTAAAATTAAGTTTATTTAATCTATAATTTTGAAAAATATTTTGCATCAAATCTTGGTATTTTAAATCTATTTATTTTTGAACTAGCTATAAAGTTTCCATGGTTGCTTGTAAGAGCAAAACTGATCTTTATTTTTTTCATTATTTTATAAGATTGAGCATTATATGATCCCCAGGGATAACAAACTGAAAAGTTTTCTATATTAATTTTTTTATTAGAAAAAAAATTTTTAGATTTAATAATTTCATTTTCTTGTGCTTTATCATTCAATTTTTTCCATTGAATATGAGTAACGCCATGACAACCTATATGCATACCTGCTTTGTCCATTTCTTTAAGTTGATTAATATTTAAATATAAATGTTTTGCAAAATCTTTAGGATTAATTTTTACATATTTTCTAAATAAATAATCACAAGTTTTTTTTCTAATATCATCAGTAAAATGATTTTGAAGAATTTCTTTAATTAATACAGTTTTAGCATCATCCCATTTAGGAATTTTTTTAAATTTATTATAAATTGAATTAGAATTAATTGCCTTTAATTTATTTTTATCAATATCTAGGCCAAAGTTTTTTTTTAAGTATAAGTTTATTGTATTTAATAGCTCTGAAGTATTTTTACATTTTTCAAGAATAAAATGAATCTTATTTACATCGAAAATATGGCCTTTAAAAATATTAACAGGAGGATAAAAGCATCCTCTTATTTTTTCTTTTAATAGTAAAGGAAAGACATAGTCGTAATGATCTTTATAACCATCATCAAAAGTTAATAATAAACATGGTTTACTATAATTTTTTTTCTTATCTAAAATTTCAATTAAATCATCTGCAGAAATTATATTAAATTTTTCTTTAAAAAATTTAATTTGTTTTTTAAATAAATTATATTCGATACCTTTAATATTAGGAAACTGAGAATTTTTTATCTCTCTCACATAATGATAAGCAACTATATTAACAGAATGATTTTGAGAGTATATATTCATTTTTATAATCAAGCTTAAATTAAATTTTTTATTATATAAATTGTGTAAAAAGGAATTATATCAATTTTTTATTTGTAACAACGATAATTTATGATATTTAAGTAGAATGTTCAATAATTGAACAATTTAATACCATTATGAAAAAAATTTTAATTACTGGTTCTCATGGATTTTTAGCTAGAAATACAGCGCTATTGCTGAAAAAAAACTCTTACAAAGTTTATGGAATAGGTAACGGAAAATGGAGTAAATCTAGGTATAAAAAATGGGGTTATGAATTTCTAATAAATGGAGAAGTAAATTTAAAAAACTTATTAAATAATTTTAACGATATTGATTACATTGTTCATTGTGCAGGAAGAGTTATTGGTTTGAGTCCTAATGAAGATTTTTTAAAAAATGTTTTGCCAACACAATCAGTTTTAGAGTTTGTAAGGATAAAAAAAATGAAATCCAAGATTATTTTTTTATCAACCATTGCAGTAAATGGAAGTAATAGCTTAAAAAAAATAAGTGAAAATCTTCCAGCCAATCCAACATCAAATTATGCTCTAAATAAAAAAATTGCTGAAGATTTATTGTTTTTTTATTCTAAACAATTCAAAATAGATGTTTTAATAGCTAGAACAACTTCATTATATGGAGAAGGTTTAAAAAGGCAATTTATCTTTGATGTGTGCAATAAACTATCAAGAAAAAAACCCAATTTTTTTGGGACAGGAAATGAAATTAGGGATTGGCTTCATGTTTCTGATATGTCTAATTTGATATTACAGTTTATTAGAAAAAGCTTTAAAAAAACTTTAGTTATAAATTGTGGCTCAGGAATTGGAAATAAAATTAAAGATGTACTAAAAATTTTAATGAAAGAATTACAAATAGATTTAGTTCCAAAATTTAATAAGGTTTCAGACTCGAATCAGTCAATTCTTATTGCAAATATTAATAAAGCAAAAAAATTTGGATGGAAACCAAAAAAAAAATTAAAAGTCGGGCTTTCTGAGTATGCAAAATGGTATAAAAATAATTTAAATGACTAGAGTTGCTTTCGTAATAAATTTTACACATCATAAATGGCTTGGTGGATTTAATATAATTATGAATCTTATAAAAGCTTTATATCTTCTTAAAAATAGAAAAATTGATCCAATATTAATTGTGAGTAAAAATTTTAAAAAAAAAGAAATTCAAAATTTTAAAAACGTTAAAGTTATTAAGTCAGATTTTTTTTTAGATCAAAATTTATTAAGTAGAATTTATAATAAAATCTCTATATTAACATTTGGAAAGTCAGAAAAATATGACAATTTTTTTATTAAACATAAAATAAAAGTATTATCACACACATTGCTACCATTAGGAAAAAAGAGTTTAATAAAAAGTTTTCCTTGGATACCTGACTTTCAATATATTCATTATCCTGAAAATTTTTCTTTAAAAAATAAATTTATGAAAAACTTAAGTAATAAAATTTGCGCAAAACACTCTAGTAAAATTATCTTAAGTAGCAATGATGTAAAGAATGATGTTAAGAAATTAACTTTAAAGGGTTTTTTAAAGTCAAGAATAAACTCTTTTGTTTTTGATATACCTAGTAAAAAAAAAATCACTAGTTTAAGTTTATTGAAAAAAAAATATAAAATTAAATCAAAGTATTTTTACTTGCCTAACCAGTATTGGGTACATAAAAATCATATTTTAGTTTTAAAATCTTTGAAGAAAGTGATAACACAAAATAAATCAATTGTAATAGTTTCTACTGGTTATGCTGATGATCATAGAAGTTTAGGATATTTTCAAAAAATTAAAGATTATTTAAAAAAGAATAACTTAAAGCAAAATTTTCAATATTTAGGTCTTGTGCCATATAATGATGTGATGTCATTAATGTATCATTCTGTAGCAGTCTTAAACCCATCAAAATTTGAGGGTTGGAGTAGTTCAGTTGAACAAGCTAAATCTATGGGTAAAAAGATTGTATTATCAAATATAAATGTGCATAAAGAACAAAATCCAAAAAGAGGAATGTATTTTAATCCGAATGATTTTAATAAATTAAGTTCAATTATGATAAAAACTTGGGAGAATTTTAACCTAAAAAAAGAACATAAATTTATAAATATTGCATACAAAAATTTAAATAAGAGGTTAATTAAATATGCAGAAGAATATCAAAAAATAATTTTAGAATAAAAAAATTTAATAATTAAATGAAATATAATAAAAAAATTTGCATTATTGGTGGTGGAGGTCATGTAGGCTTTCCACTTGGATTGAGTTTAGCTTCAAAAAAAAATTTTGTTTATTTATATGAAAAAAATAAAATTATTTGTGATAAAATTAATAACGGAAAAATTCCCTATTTTGAAGTAAATGCAAAAAATTTATTAAAAAAATATAAAAAAAATTTAATTGCTGGATATGATGCAAAGTATATTACAGATTCAGATATTATCATAGTTTCAATAGGAACTCCTGTAGATAAAAAATATAAACCTGAATTAAATAATTTTTTAAGTTTATTTTATTTTTTAAAAAAGAAGATTAATAAGAATCAAATTATAATAATTAGAAGTTCAGTTTACCCTGGTATTACTGACAAGATAAAAGAAATACTAAAAGGTGTTAATGAAAACATATCTTATTGTCCAGAAAGAATATTACAAGGTAAGGCACTAATTGAATTGCCAAAGCTTCCGCAGATAATATCTGGTTATAATAAAAAATCTATTCAAGTTACAACAAAACTATTTAATTCTATATCAAGCAAAACTATCATCACATCAGTTTTAGAGGCTGAACTAGTAAAACTATTTTCAAACGCCTGGAGATATATAAATTTTGCAGCTAGCAATCAGTTTTTTATGATATGTCAAAACTTTAATATAGACTTTAAGAGAGTAAGAAAATTTATGATGGATGGTTATGAAAGAAATTCTAATTTACCTATTGCTGGCTTTGCAGCGGGTCCTTGTTTGTTAAAAGATACTATGCAGTTATCCCATTTCGTAAACAATAAATTTCCTCTGGGAGCGGAGGCTTTAAATATAAATGAAGGATTGCCATTATATATTGTTCAAAATTTAAAAAAAAGATTTAATTTAAAAAATAAAAAAATAGGAATTCTTGGTTTAGCCTTCAAGTCAGATGTTGATGATATTAGAGATTCTTTATCATTTAAGCTTTTAAAAATTTTAAAAAAAAAATCTTCTAAAGTTTTTATTTCAGATGAGTTTTACAAACACCCACAAGGCATATCCAAAGAAAATTTAATTAAGAAAAGTGATATTATAATTATAGCTGTGCCTCATACAAAATATAAAACAATTAGAATACCTAAAACAAAAATTATAATTGATACCTGGGGTATTATAAAAAGATAATTTTAAATTTTATGAAAAAAAAAATTTTAATAACAGGTGGTACAGGCTTTATTGGTTCTAATATTTCACGCTATTTAGTTAATAAGGGACATGAAGTAACAGTATTTGATAATAATTTTAGAGGAAAAAGCTCTAGAGTAAAAGATATAATTAATAAAATAAAATACATAAAAGGAGATATTAGAGATAGAGAATTAGTATTTAAATCATTTAAAAAAATAGACATAGTAATTCATCTAGCATTTATAAATGGAACAAAATTTTTTTATGAAAAACCCGTTGATGTTTTAGAAATTGCCACAAAAGGAATAATTAATACAATTGATTCATGTGTCAAAAATAAAATAAAAGAAGTTTTTATTGCTTCAAGTTCCGAAGTTTATCAAACACCAAATAAAGTGCCAACTGATGAAAAGGAAATGCTAAAAATTCCAGATATTCATAATCCAAGATATTCATATGGAGGAGGCAAGATATTAGCTGAATTGATGGGAGTAAATTATGGAAAAAAATATTTTAAAAAGATGATCATATTTAGACCTCATAATGTTTATGGATATGATATGGGAAATGAGCATGTAATACCTGAGTTTATTAAAAAAATATCGAAAGAAAATTCAAAAACAATGAAACTAAAAATTAATGGAACAGGAAAAGAAATAAGATCTTTTATACATATAGATGATTTTGTTGATGGATTTGGTTTAATTTTTTCTAAAGGAAAACATATGGAAATTTATAATATTGGTACTCAAAATAAAATAAAGATTTTAAATCTAGCAAAATTAATTGGAAAAAAATTAAATAAAAAAATTATAATAAAAGGAAAAAATGATTATAGTGGGGGCACAAATATAAGATGTCCAAATATATCAAAAATTAAAAAATTAGGATTTAAAGAAAAAATATCTTTAAATGATGGTTTAAATGATATCATACAAAAAATGAAATTAATTAATTAGCACTCTTAAATGGAAAAACAAAAAATTAAAAAATTTTTTAAACTTTTTATACCTCCTATACTTTTAGATTTTTTTAGATTTTTTAAAAAAAAAATTAAAAAAGATATTTATAATAGTTCTCCAAAAAAACAGTCACTAGATGTTTACTATGAAGATAAAATGGCACATATTCTAGAAACGTGGGGAGAAAGAAATGCTTGGATTGAAATACAGCATTTATTGTTAAATAAAAAAGGTAAAATTCTAGATATAGCGTGTGGAACTGGAAAAATAATTGAAGTTTTATCAAAAATTAATATCAAAAATGTTTATGGATGTGATATTTCTGATTTTTTAATTCAAAAAGCTATAGATAGAGGTATTGATAAAAGTAAGTTAAAAATTTGTGATGCAACAAATTTACCCTATGAAGATAATTTTTTTGATTACTGTTACTCTATAGGTTCTCTAGAGCATTTTACTGAAGAACAGATTCAAAAATTTTTGACCTCAAGCAAAAGAGTTACCAAGTATTTTGGGTTTCATCAAATTCCAATGTCAAGATTGAATAAAGATGAAGGATGGATAACTCCCTATCAAGGTTATTTTAATAATTCTGAAGAATGGTGGAATACTAGATGTAGAAAAGTTTTTGAAAAAGTTTTAATATTAGATTCTGGTTGGGAAGATAAAAGATCTATTGGCAAATGGCTAATTTTAGGTAAATAAAAAAATTAAATGAAAAAAATTTTAGTGACAGGAGGTAATGGCCTTGTTGGCAAATATTTAAAATTATTTTTACCAAACGCAAAATATATATCATCAAAAGATTATGATTTAACATCTGAAAAAGATATTATTAAGCTATTTAAATTAAATAAATATCATACCATAATTCACTTAGCAGCTAGAGTTGGAGGTGTTCATCATAATATTGAAGAACCAGTAAAGTATTTTGAAGAAAATATACTCATGAACACTTTATTAATTAAACATGCATATAAAAATAATGTTAAAAGATTTCTAGGTATTTTGAGCTCTTGTATTTATCCTGATAAAATTAAAAAATACCCTATAAAAGAGAATTTATTATTTTCTGGTGAACCGCATGAAAGTTTATTTCCATATTCATATGCAAAACGAAGTATGGCTCTTCAAATAGACACATACAATCAAAAATTTAAAACTAAATATAACTATATAATTCCATGTAATCTATATGGTGAATTTGATAAATTTCATGAGATTCAAGGTCATTTTGTTGGTGCTCTAATTAATAAGATTATAAAAGCTAAGAAAAATAAAAAAAAATCTATAAAGTTATTTGGTGATGGATCACCAATGAGACAATTTATGCATGCTCGGGATTTAGCTAAAATAATTAATATTATAATCAAAGAAAATATAACCGAGTCTTTCAATGTAGCTACTGCAGAAAATTATTCTGTAAAAAAAATAGCTAATATAGCAATGAAAGCTTGTGAATTTAAAAATACTAAATTAATTTTTGACAAATCTATGCCTAACGGACAAATTAGAAAAGATATTGATATAGAAAAATTTAAAAGACTAATACCCAAATTTAAACCTATTTTATTAAAAGATGGAATTAAAGAAATTTATTTAAAAAAAAAGAAAGGAATAATTTTTGCCTAAAACGTTATTATTTGGAGGAAGTGGCTTTTTTGGACCAGTCATACTTAAAAAAGATGAAAGTATTATTTCAGTAGGAAGAACAAAGCCTCCAATAGAATTAAAAAATAAACATATAAATTTAAATAATCTTGACGACTTATCAGCTTTAGAAAAATTAGATTTTGATAAAGTAATTTTTTTAATAGGAAGTTCAAATCATCATGAAATAAATTTAAAATCTACTATGGGAGTAGACTTTAACGTTTATCCTATGGTAAAAATTTTATCATACTTAAAAAAAAGAAAGATTAAAAAGTTTATTTGTTTTACGACAATCTTACTTTATGATAAAAGTAAAATGACCTTACCAGTAGATGAAACGCAACCAATAGATCCATACATAAATGACTATGTTTTTAGTAAATATCTCTCAGAAGAAATCATAAAGTTATACGAAAAGTTTGTTCCATCAATTATTGTTAGATTGAGTAATATATATGGATATACAAAATTAAGAAGACCAGATTTGGTCCCTACAATAATGCAGGATATTTTTTTGAAAGATAAAGTATCAATTTGGAGTGATGCACCTAAGAGAGATTTTATATTTACCGAAGATGCTGCTGAAGCAGTGTTAAAATTATTAAATACTAATTATACTGGTGTTTTAAATTTGGGAACAGGGCAAATGAATTCAATAAAAAATATCGTAAAAATAATTGAAAAATTGTCTGGAAAAAAAATTATATCACAAAATAAAGATGTCTCTGGGCCATCAGAGTTCGTTACTGATATTTCAAAAATTAAAGAAATTACTGGATGGAGTCCAAAACATACTCTTGAAGAAGGAATTACAAAAACATTTAATATTATGAAAAATTATTGAAATCAAAAAAAATTATTTTGTATAATAATAAAATGGATCTAAAAGTACTTCGGGTTTTCTTAAATAGATTTTATTAAAAAAATTTTCGTATATTTTTCCTTTAGATAAAAAGATTATGACATCATAAGAATCAATATTTTTCATATTTGCGCTAGATTTAAGTTTACTATCAACAATAAAAGGGTCAAAATAAGAAGTTTTTTTACTGATTTTTTTTATTTTGTCGTAAATTTTTAGGTTAATTGAATTTCTAGTGTCTGCAACACCATACTTATATGATAAACCTACAATTAAAATTCTTAAATTATTTTTATTAATTTTTTTTGTACTAATAAAATTTTTAAAACTATCAAGAACATATTTTTCCATATTATCGTTTGTTTTACGTCCAGCTAACATTGTAATTGTTTTTAATTTTCTTTTTTTAGCTATATAGGATAAGTAAAAAGGATCTACAGGAAGACAATGACCACCAACAAGTCCAGGTTTAAAATTGATAAAGTTCCATTTTGTTTTTGCTAATCTAATTACTTCTGGAAAACTTATCCTAAGTTTTTTACAAATTATTAAGATCTCATTAAAAATTGCTATATTAATATCTCTCTGGGTATTTTCTATTACTTTTGCAGTTTCTGCCTCTTTTATAAATTTACTAATAATAAGTTTTTTGCATAAATTTTTATAAACTTTTTTTACAATACTGATTTTATTTTTACTTATTGTATTTATTGCAAATATTTTATTGATGTTATTTAAGTTATTTTTTTTATCACCAGGATTAATTCTTTCAGGACTATAGCATAAATAAAAATCTTTATTATTTTTCAGTTTAGTTTTTTTTTCTAAATAAGTTTCAAATTTAGATGTTATACCTGGATAAACAGTAGACTCTAACACAACAAAATCGTCTTTTTTTAATATTTTTGAAATAGTTTTGAAACTTTTTTGTAGAGGTTTTAAATCAGGAATATTTTTTTTTGTTATTGGTGTTGGAACGCAAATTATAAAAAAATTACAAGATTTAATTTCATTAACATTATTTGTAAATTTTAGTTTTTTATTTTTAAAGTTTTTTTTTTTAAATTCATTATTTACATCAATAAATTTTTTAAGATTTTTAATTCTTTCTAAGTTTATATCAAAACCAATAGTCTCAAATTTTTTTGAAATTTGCATTGAGATTGGCAAACCTACATATCCAAGACCAATTACACAAATTTTTATCATTCTTAATAATGTATACTTTTTTTAAAATAAATTGATATACCTATTCCTATAAAAATTTCATTAGGTAGATCAAATCAAGAGTAATGGGATACGATAAAAATTAAAAGATATACAAAATTAAAAAAATTTACTAATACTAAAATAGCCATAAAAAATATAGCAATGAGATATGATGATTATCAAAATATTTTTAAATAATATAAATTAGTGATAGATACTTTAATTATTGTTCCTGTATATAATGAGGAGGGAAATATTAAGCCTTTGATTAAGAATATTTTCAAATATTTTAAAAAAAGTAAATCAATTTTATTTGTTGATGACAATTCAAAAGATAAAACAAGATTAGAAATTTATGACTGTCAAAAAAAATATAAGAATATTTTTTTAAAAGTTAGAAAAAATAAACTTGGAATAGGTTCTGCACATAAGTTTGCATTAAAATGGGCCTATCACAAAAAATACAAAACTATAATCACTATGGATTGTGACGGAACTCACCATCCAAAATATATTAATCAAATGATAAAAATTTTAATAAAAAAAGATTTTGATATAGTTAGTACAAATCGTTTTTTACAAAAAAATTCTTTAAGTGATTGGAGCTTATGGAGAAAATTTTTAACTACACTTAGATTTGTCGTTATAAACAAATTATTAAATATTAACTTTGATAGCTCTGGAGCTTTTAGATGTTACAATACTTCAAGAGTAAAACTTGAAGATTTATTAAAAGCAAAAAACAATAGTTATTCTTTTTTCTGGGAGAGTACCTTCTTATTAAATAAAAAAAATTATAAAATATTTGAGATACCAATAAAACTACCTTCAAGATTACTTGGATCATCTAAAATGGAGTTGAAAGATATATTTTCAGCATTAACTTATTTAATGATATTTTATTTACGAAAACTTTGAATCAATTCTTGAGCTGCGATATAGGAATTTTTTTTAATAATCCACTTTAGATTTTTTTTAGCAAAACTATTATCACCTAATGGGCTTGTAAATTTTTTTATTTTTATTTTCTTAAATTTGATTTTATTTTTACTTATATCTAGTAAATTATTTATTATATCATTAATAAAAGTTCTTTTATTTGATGATAGTATTATTTTATTAGGATTAATTTTTGTTTTAGATAATTTATATATTCCATTACAAATATCACTAGCATGTGAAAAATCTCCAGAAATATTTTCTTTAAATATTTTTTTTAAATATAAAATTTTTTTTTCTTTAATTGATTTTGCTATTCTTGGTAATAAAAATTTTTTATTTCTGTAAATAGAGTCATGATTAAATAATATTGCCATCGAAGCATTAATTTTATTTTTTTTCTTAATTTTAAGCATATAGTTATAAGATTTTATCCTAAATTTTGCATATGAATTTTGAGGCTTAAAATTTGTCTTTAAATTAATTTTAAAATCTTTTTTCTCATACATTTGTGAAGATCCAACTAATATAATTTTTGTTTTTTTCTTATATTTAGAAAAAAAATCTAAAATATTTTTTATAATTTTATAATTTTTATTGAATGAATATTTTTTTGTCTCTAGAAAATTTGGATTATCTGTTCCTAAGTGTATAAAAATATCAGGCTCAATTTTATTTAATGTTTTTGTGAGTAATGTGAGGTTGTTTAAAGAAATCCTATAGTATTTTACTCCTTTAATTGTGTTTTTTATATTTTTTACTATTCCGATTACTTTAAATTTTTTTTTTATAAATATTTTTGATAAAATAAGTCCATCCTGACCTAATGCACCAGTTATTACCACTTTTTTCTTGTATTTTTTCATTAGGCTATAAAAATTTATAATTTTCTTATACCATGTTTAATCTTTATAAAATTATTTTATTAATATAATAAAGTTAAATATAAAATATCAATAAAAAAATATATTAAGAATTTTAACTAGCGTTATATGATAAATAAAAAAAAAATTAAAATTTTTATTACGGGCCATAAAGGAATGGTTGGCAGTTCTCTTCTTCGATTTCTTAAAAAAAAAAATTTTGGTAAAATACTCTGTGCTACTAGGTCTGTATTAAATTTAGAAAACTCGACAAAAGTTCATAATTTCATAAAAAAACATAAACCTGATGTCATTGTAAATTGCGCAGGAAAAGTCGGAGGAATTTTAGCTAACTCAACATATCCAACAGAATTTTTAAATGAAAACATTCTCATTCAAACTAATCTAATAAAATCTGCTTATAAAAATAATATTCAACATTTTATTAACCTTGGTAGTTCGTGTATTTATCCTAAGTATTCCAAACAACCAATAAAAGAGAACTATTTACTTTCAGGAAGTTTGGAGCAAACAAATGAAGCTTATGCTATAGCAAAAATTGTTGGACTTAAGCTATGTGAATATTATAATAAACAATTTAACACTTCATATTTTACTTTAATGCCATGTAATCTTTATGGTCCAAATGATAATTTTGATTTACAAAATAGCCACTTTATTCCAGCATTAATTAGAAAAATAATTAATGCAAAAAAACTTAATAATAAATTTGTTGAAATATGGGGAACAGGCAAACCCAAAAGAGAAATAATGCATGTAGATGATTTATCTTCTGCTATTTTTTTTATTATTAATAAAAAAATATCTAACGATAAAAGATTATTAAGCTATCTAAAAAAAAATTCTATGATAAATGTTGGCTCAGGAAGTGAATATTCAATTAAACAATTTGCAACAAAAATGATCCAAATTATTAATGGAAAATCAAAATTAAAATTTAATACAAAATTTCCAGACGGCACATTAAGAAAAATACTTGATACAAAATTTTTAAATAAAATGGGATGGAAATCAAGCATCTCATTAAATAGAGGATTAAAAAATACAATTGACTGGTATAATAATAAATATAATTGAATAATATAATAAAAAAAAAAAATAAATTTGGAAAGACAAAATTTTTTTTTAATAAATTAGAGTCTTTACCTAGCAGTCCTGAAGATAAATTTTCTAGTTTATCATTATTTAATCATTTAATCATAAACAAGAATTGTGGTGGAGCTAGGTATGAAAATTTATTTAAAAATTCAATGAATGAATTTCCTTTGGTTTCAATTATAATGCCAAATTTTAATGAAAATAATCTTTCAAGGTCAATTGACTCAATTTTAAATCAAGAATATCAAAATATTGAGTTAATTATAATAGATGGAGAATCAGGAAATGAAACTAATGAAATATTAAAAAAATATGGAGATGATATAGATATATGGATAAGTGAAAAAGATAATAATTTATGGGATGCTTGGAATAAAGGTTTTTTATTAGCTAGAGGAGACTACGTTGGAATAGTTGACTCTTCGAACATTTTATACCCAAATTCTATAAATATACTTAAAAAATATTTTAAAGAAAATTCAGAAATAGATTTTTTATGTGGAACAATTAAAAAAGATAACAAAGTTTATATGGGCTATAGACCGAACGATATATATAAACAGTTTAATATAATACCATCGACCGTAGTAGGTTTTTATATAAAATTAACATCTTTAAAAAAAGTTGGACTTTTAAATATTCAATATAAATTTCAATCAGATTATGATTGGTTATATCGAATAATTGTAACCCAAAAAATGAAAGGTAAATCAACAAAAGCAGAGGAGATATTTGGAGATCTAGGAAAAAGTAATTTTTCAACAAAATTTAGTTTCTTTTCTACAATAATTAATGAATTAAAAATAAGATTTCATAATAAGCAGAGTATAATAATATTATTGTATATTTTTTTTGGAAGAACACTAATGAAGCTTTATAATATTTTATCAAAATCAACTAAATTTAAAAAATAAAATAATTAATGAAAACATTAGTTATATTTTTTCCTTCAATTGAGACTGGCGGAGTAGAAAAAAATTTTTATTATTTAGTAAATAACTTTTCAGTAAAGTTTGAAAAAATAATATTAATCACATCAAGTAAAATTGAAAAAAAATTATTTTCTAAAAAAATTAAATTTATAAAACCCAAACTTTCATTTTGGTGTAATAAAAGTAGATTTATCAAGTCTACAATATGTTTTTTTTTAGCTTTACAGCTATTAACAAAGAAAAATATGTTAATGTTTTCTTTTCAATCAAATATTGTTTCAATTGTTTTATCTAAAATATTAAGATGTAAAATTATAATTAGACTAAATACTTCTCCTGAAAAATATATAGATACTTTTGTAAAAAAAAAATTTTTTTCTTTTTTTTATAAATTAAGTAATGAAATTATTGTTAATAGTTTTGAATTTAAAAAAAGATTAAAAAAAATTTTAAAATTAAATAGTAATGTTGTCTATAATCCACTTGTAATTTCAAAAAAAATAAATAAAAAAAAAATTAATTATTTTAAAAATTATAAAAATTTAAAAATTATCAGTATTGGAAGATTAACAGATCAAAAAGATCATATTACTTTAATAAAGTCTTTAAATTTATTGAATAAAGATAGAGTTAAATTTAAATTATATTTAATTGGACAAGGTGTTAATTACTATAAAATTCATAATCTAATAAAAAGATATAAATTAAAAAGCAATATAAAGTTAGCAGGATATAAAAGTAAAGCATATGAATATTTGAATTCTGCAGATCTTTTTATTTTAACTTCAAAATATGAAGGGTTACCAAATGTTTTATTAGAGGCTCAATTTTTGGGTATTCCAGTTATTTCCTCAGATTGTCAAACGGGCCCAAAAGAGATTCTAATGAATGGCAAGGCAGGAACTTTATTTAAAACAGGTGATTTTAATGATTTGAATAAAAAAATAAAATTTTTCATAAATAATAAATTTTTTTTTAATAAACAAGTAAAATTAGCTAAAAAAAATTTAACTAGATTTGATAATAAGATTATTTTAGCAAAGTATAATAGAATATTAATGAAAAATTCAAATTAAAAATAAATTGAAAAAAGAATTAAAAATATCAATTATTACAGTTACAAAAAATTCAGAAAAATATTTAGAGGAAAATATTTTAAGTGTAAGTAATCAATCGTATAAAAATTATGAACATATCATAATAGACGGGAATTCAACTGACCAAACAAAAAATATAATAACAAAACATAAAGAAAAAATTTCATATTGGATAAGTGAGCCTGATCAAGGTCTTTATTTTGCTATGAATAAGGGAATTAAAAAAGCTACAGGAGATATAATAGGAATTTTAAATTCTGATGATATTTTTTATCCAGAAGCTTTAGGTATAGTTAATAAATATTTTACCTTTGATAAAAAATTAGATTTTTTATTTGGTAGTGTCTATAAACATAAGCTAATGCATGGATATAAGCCAAATAAAATTAAATGGACTTTTGGCTTCTATACAACGCATTCAGTTGGTTTTTTTATAAAAACTGAAGCTCAAAAAATAATAGGAGATTATGATACTCAGTATAAGTGGTCAGCTGATTATGATTTATTCTATAAAATGATTGTAAAATTTAAACTTAAAGGTACTGCAACAAAATCTAATGAAATATTTGGAAAATTTAGAGTAGGTGGTCTATCCTCAAGAATTAAGTATTTAGATTTTCTTAAAGAAAATAATAAAATCAGATTAAATAATGGTCAAAATTTTATACTAGTATATTTAATATTTATTTTAAGAATCTTAAGAAATATAAAAAATTTTTTTTAATGAAAAAAATAACAAAAAAAAAAATTTTAGTAAGTATCATTATTCCTTATCATAAAAAAAGAAATTTTTTCCCTTCAACAATTCAATCAATTAAAAACCAATTATTTAAAAACTATGAAGTAATAGTTATTTATGACGATAAAAATTATGAAGAAATACCTTTTGTTAAAAAACAAATAAAAAAAATAAAAAATAAAAAATTAGTAATTAATAAAAAAATTATTGGACCTGGCCTTTCAAGAAACATTGGAATTAAATTAGCAAAAGGAAAATTCATTTCTTTTTGTGATGCTGACGACACATGGAAAAAAGATAAACTTTTATATCAAACTAACTTTATGATCAAAAATAATTTAAAATTTAGTCACTCAAATTATAACATTATTAATTTTAAAGGTAAAAGAATTGGAAATTTTAAAATTCAAGAAAAAATTGATTATAAAAATTTATTAAAATCTTGTGATATTGGTTTGTCAACAGTAATGATTGAAAAGAAGCTTTTAAATAATAATAAATTTTGTAGTCTTAAAACAAAGGAGGATTATTATCTATGGCTAAAGCTTGTTAAGAAATTAAAAATTTTACATGGTATTAAAAAACATTTAGTTAATTGGAGACTATTAAAAAATTCACTCTCTTCATCAAAAAAACAAAGAATTAAAGATGCATTTAAATTATATAATTATTATGAAAATTATAATGGTTTTTTATCTTTTTATTATGTATTAAGATTATCTATTTACTCTTTAATAAAAAAAACAAAAATATATTTCTAATTTATTGATGAAAAATATTACTTTAGTAATACCAGCAAAATTTGAAGCAGACTCATTACCTACGGTGCTTGCAGAATTAAAAAAGTATCCTGTAAAAAAGATTATAGTAATGCCTAAAAGTGATACTTTAACTTTTAAAGCTATTAAAAAATATAATTGTAAAATAATATTTCAAAAAAAGAATGGCTATGGTAGCGCATTAGTACAAGGAATAAGCTCTGTAAAATCTAAGTATTTTTGTATATTTAATGCTGATGGAGCTTTTAACCCAAAATATCTTAAAAGTATGAAAAAAATTTTAGATAATAAAAATCATTTTGTTTTTAATACGAGGTATGAAAAAAAGGCTGGTAGTGATGATGATACAGTTCTAACTTATATTGGTAATCAAATTTTTACTTTCATTTGCAATTTATTATTTCAACTAAATATTTCAGATGTATTATTCACATATGTAATGGGATCAACTAGTGCATTTAAATCCCTAAAAGTTAAAAGTAAAGATTTTGCATTTTGTGTAGAACTTCCAATTAAAGCTAAATTTATGAAATATAAAATTACTAGCTTACCATCTCATGAAAGATCAAGAATAGGTGGAGAAAAAAAGGTTAACGAATTTAAGGATGGTTTTTTAATTTTAATGACTATAATAAGGTTATTTATTTTTAGAAAATGAAAAAAAAAATAGCACTAATTACAGGAATTACCGGACAGGATGGATATTATCTAACTAAATTATTATTAAAAAAGGGTTACGAAGTTCATGGAATCAAAAGAAGAACTTCATTGATTAATACTCAAAGAATAGATGAGTTTTTTAATGATAGAAACCTTCATGATAAAAGATTTACTCTTTACCATGGAGATATGACAGATAGCTCAAGTTTAATAAGTATTTTAAACAAAATTAAACCTGATGAAATTTATAACTTAGCTGCACAAAGTCATGTTCAAGTTTCATTCGAAATTCCTGAATATACTGCTAATTCAGATGCTATAGGTGTATTAAGATTATTGGAAGCAGTTCGTTCAGCAAATTTAATAAAAAAAACAAAAATTTATCAAGCCTCTACCTCAGAGTTATATGGTAAGGTTCAGGAAGTACCACAGAACGAAAAAACTCCTTTTTATCCAAGAAGTCCCTATGCCGTTGCAAAACAATATGCATATTGGATAATTATAAACTACAGAGAAGCCTATAATTTTTTTGCATGCAATGGAATATTGTTTAATCATGAGTCTCCACTACGAGGAGAAACATTTGTAACAAGAAAAATAACTTTAGCTTTATCAAGAATTAAATTAGGTATTCAGAGAGATTTAGTTTTAGGAAATTTAAATGCCAAAAGAGACTGGGGCCACGCCCAAGATTATGTTGATGCAATGTGGAGAATGTTACAATTAAAAAAACCTGATGATTTTGTAATAGCCACAGGAAAGCAATATACGGTAAGACATTTTATTAATACTTCAGCAAAATATTTAGGAGTTAAAATAAAGTGGATCGGAAAAGGTATTAATGAAAAAGGAATTAATAAAGATACAGGGAAAGTTATAGTGAGGGTTGGTAAAAAATATTTTAGACCAACTGAAGTTGAAACTTTGTTAGGGGATGCTAGAAAAGCAAAAAAAATTCTTAAATGGAAACCTAAAATTTCCTTAAATCAAATGATTAAAGAAATGGTAGAACGTGATTTAGAGTTAGCTAGAAAAGAACTTCCTTAGTTGATAAATGAGTCATTATTATATTTTTATACTTTTATTTATTTTTACATATTTTTTAAATTATTTTTTAATTAAAAAAAATTTATTTTTAGACAGTAAAAAAATTTCAAAGCATAAAACCTTTGCTCAAAGCAGAG